>ENA-UOOK01000365-UOOK01000365.1-fermentation-metagenome-genome-assembly--contig:-NODE-365-length-58998-cov-5.828190_pt1 | contig 58998 bp, 52 predicted proteins | sample MGYA00245777_ERZ724023 | MGnify/ENA primary metagenome ERZ724023 (study PRJEB28704, sample SAMN03018312) | fermentation metagenome | biome: anthropogenic terrestrial biome; feature: soil; material... | reverse complement strand
TTGTTGTTCTTCTCCATCAACGCAACGAAACGGTCGAACAGGGGCGACACGTCCTGCGGGCCGGGACTGGCTTCCGGGTGTCCCTGGAAGCCGAATGCGGGGGCATCGACGAGCGCGATGCCTTGCAGCGAGCCGTCGAACAGCGACACGTGGGTCACCCGCAGGTTCGCCGGCAGCGACCCCGGGTCGACCGCAAAGCCGTGGTTCTGGCTGGTGATGAAAACCCGGCCGGTTTTAAGCTCGGCGGCGGGCTGGTTTGCTCCCCGGTGGCCGTATTTGAGCTTTTCGGTTTTCGCCCCCTGGGATAAGGCCAGGAGCTGATGCCCCAGGCAGATGCCGAACAGCGGGATTTTCTTTTCGCACAGCTTTTGAAGCTCGGAAATAATGGTCCCGTTTTCGGCGGGATCGCCGGGGCCGTTTGACAGCATTACGCCGTCGGGATTCATGGCGGCGATTTCCTCCGCGGCGGAAAAGGCGGGAAACACCATGACGGTGCAGCCGCGCTTATTTAATTCCCTGCGGATATTTTCCTTGGCTCCGAAGTCCCACAGGGCCACCCTGTATTTTGCGTTTTCGGCGGGAAAGGTCTTTACTGTTTGGCAGCTGACCGACTTCACCGCGTTTTGAATCACATAGCCCTCGATTTCCGTGAGCGCCTTTGCGGTATCGGCCTGATCGTACACGATTTTGCCGTTCATGACGCCGTGCTCACGGACGATTTTGGTCAGCGCCCGGGTGTCGATATCGTAAAGCCCGGGGATTTTATGCCGTTTCAGAAATTCGTCCAGATCGCCGCCGTTTCGGAAGTTGGAGGGGTGCCTGCACCATTCCTTGACGATATAGGCTTTGACATGAGGCTCTCTGCTCTCAAAATCGGCGGGGATGACCCCGTAGTTGCCGATTAAGGGGAAGGTCTGCACCACTATCTGGCCGTAGTAGCTGGGGTCGGTCAGGGTTTCGAGATACCCCGTCATCCCGGTGGTAAACACCACTTCGCCGACGGTTTCCGATACGCAGCCGAAGCTTTTGCCTTCAAAGACCCGGCCGTTTTGGAGCACTAAATAGGTTTTTTGTTCCGTCATATTTGTCCTATCCTTTGTTTTGCTGAATTTTCAATATCTTACGGCATTCCCGGTCAGGCGATAGAATGGGATTCCATTTTTCTATCCTGCAGCAATTCCAGATAGGATTGAGAGAGGCTGTATATCTTCCCCCGCCGAAGGCGGGGAAGATATACGAATTATTCGCATTCTTACCTGGAAATGCCGCGAGGGAAAGCCCTTTAAAAAGCGGTTTTCCGCTTTGGTTTTTCAAAAATAATGTTTTTCACCGGCCTGTCAGCGCCCGGGCCTTTTCCCAGTCCCGCCGCCGCACATAGACGATATATTCGTATGCGGTATCTAAATTTTGCCCTAACGAGCCGGTATTCGCCCGGGTTCCCGCGGCGGCGGGGGAGGGGGAAAGCCGATTTACGGTTTTAATGGAATATTCCAGTTTGTTTCGGGATAAAATTCCCCGGATCTCGCCCTGCTCCCTCATGGAGAAGGTACAGAGCAGTTCCCGCCGGTTAAGGAGAGTAAGCATAAGAACGCCGCCTTTCATAAAAAGGCCGGAAATTCAGGGCCGGCCTGTCCCTTTTCAGGGCGGGCAGCCTTCAGGCTGCCCGCTTTGCTTTATGTTTCATAGGTTTTTAAAATGCTGAGGGCAATTTCCCGCTTGGTCACCCGCATATCCATCGCCTGCTTTTCGATATAGCGGTGAGCCTGGGGCTCCGTCATTTTCAGATACTGGATCAAAACGCATTTCGCCCGGTCCACCAGGCGCATTTCCTCAATTTTATTCTGAAGCTTCATATTCTCGTTTTTCAATCCCGCAATCCTCCTTTGTGACGCCGTCACCAGCTTGATCGCCTGATAAAACACATGATGCCCCGCCGGCTTGGGGACGACCAGCACGCCGGCGCTTTCCACCCTGGCCGCGACCTCGTCGGCAATTTCGCTTTTCACCATCAGGATCGCGCCGGCAAGAGTATCCTGCACGGCGGTCAGCGCAAGGTCGTGGCCGAATTCGTCGCTTAAGGGAGTGTTGATGATAATCAGGCTGTAATCATTCTCTAAGAGCATCCTGCGGGCCTCGCTGCCGCTTTTGGAAACGGAGATACCGGTAAACGACATGGTTTTCAAAAGATCGGCCACCGAAGAAAGGCCCTTTTCCGAGCCGGATACCACCAAAGCCGTGCTCATAGGGATCACCATCCTTTCACGCGGCCCGGGACTGTTTTGACCGGTTTTGCAAAGCCAAATTCGCGCCGTGCCTTGGGAGCGAAAGGACAAAATTCCCGTTTGAAAAAGTTCTTTTTCAAACTTTCACCGCCTGTCTAGCAAAAATGAAGGGCACCGGTTATAAAAGCCTGAAATAAGCGTCGTGCTCAAAGGCCTGCTGATCCTCCGCCGCCAGATAGGTTTCCCACTGGGCTTTTTTGACCGCCAGATACTTGGAAAGGGTAGCTTCGGGAAGAATCCGGCGCACAAAATCGCTTTCCCCGGCAAGCCGGATGCTTTCGCCCAGATCGGCGGGCAGGGCTTTCACCGAGCGAAGGGTTTCCTCGTCGGCCCGGTACATGTTCTGGTTGACGGGCTTTGGCAGAGGGGTCAGCTGATGAATCCCGTCCAGCCCCGCGTAAATCAGCAGAGCAAAGGCAATGTACGGGTTGCAGGAGGGGTCGGGGGAGCGCAGCTCCATGCGGGCGAATTCCGAATGGGCGGCAGGGATGCGGATAAGCTGGGAGCGGTTTTCATGGGACCAGGTGATATACCGGGGAGCCTCAAACTGGCCCAGCCGCTTGTAGGAATTGGTGGTGGGATTTAAAAACAGGGTGATTTCCGCGGCGCGGTTCAGGATGCCGGCGATAAAGGATTCGGCCTCCCGGCAATGCTCGCCCGGATTGTTGGTGAACAGGTTCGCGCCGTTTTTGAAAAGGGACATGTTGACATGCAGCCCGCTGCCGCTTTTATCGGGGAACGGCTTCGGCATAAAGGAGGCGTGCAGCCCGCTCCGGGCGGCGGCGGTGCGCACCGCGTTTTTAAAGGTGATGAGATTATCGGCGGCGGCCAGGGCGTCGCTGTATTTGAAGTCGATTTCATTCTGGCCCGGCCCCTGCTCGTGGTGGGAGGCCTCCGGGATCACGTCCATTTCCTCCAGCGTCAGGCAGATTTCCCGCCGGATGTTTTCGCATTTGTCCAGAGGGGCAATGTCCAGATATCCCGCATTGTCGAAGGGGATCATGGCAGGCTTGCCCTTTTCGTCGGTTTCAAAGAGGTAAAACTCGCATTCCGAGCCGATCTGCACGCTGTATCCGAGGGCTGCCGCCTGCTCCGCGGCTTTTTTCAGCACCAGGCGTCCGTCGCCGGCAAAAGGAGTTTTGTCGGCAAAGCGGATGTCGCAGAACAGCCGCACCACCCGTCCCGTCTGGGGACGCCAGGGCAGAACGGCCAGCGTTCCGGGGTCGGGGAACAGGAAGAGGTCGGATTTTTCCACGTTGAGAAAACCCTCCACCGCCGAAGCGTCGAAGGAAATTCCGTCGGAAAAAGCGCGGGGCAGCTCGCTTGCCATAATGGCGATATTTTTCTGCGTGCCGAACATATCGCAGAACGCGAGGCGGACAAATTTCACGTCGTTTTCGCAGACGTACTGCAAAACCTCGTTGACCGTATAATTCATGGCGGCACCTCCAAAATATAGTATTCAAGACTATTATATCATAAAACCAGCACTAAGCCAGAAATTTGCGGCACCGTGACACGCAAATTTCCCATGGCGCAGACCAACGGCCTGCGGTTATTATGCCATAAAAGCGGCGTTGTTGCGGTACTTTATCAGCACAACGTCGAAAAGCGTTCGCCTGCGGTTATATAGCTGTTAATATAGTACCCTTTTTATCTTGTTCTGTAAAGAGTTTTTTGCATAAATATTCAAAAAAATGAGTGAGTATTTATAGGGGAGTTTTTATTGCGGAAATTCCATGTGGGATTGAGAGAGGCCGGATCTCCTTTTTGCCCGAAGACGCCGCAGAGGCCGGCCGGGGGCATTCCGGCCGAACCGGCGAATAACTATGCAGCGATAAGCAAGAAGAGAGAGAAAAAATTGATTGCCTTATCAGGATATGGTAAAATAACGGTACGGGTTCGGCATCTGGCTTAAAAAAAGCGGCGGGGAAATCCTGCCGGCTTTCGAGGGCTGCGATCCCGGCGTCAGCTTTATTTCCAGCTGCCGCTTAAAGGAAAATCTGGAGGTCACTCTTGTGAGCAATTACGGAGATGACGTCTGGGAACTCAGAAGGAATATTTTAAAGGACGGCTTCGGGCTGTAGGAGTGCAGGAGGAAGAAAATTTTATGGTAGAAATCAGCGCGGAGAAAATGCGGAAAATCGCGCCGCTGTTTGAAAGCTGGGAGGAAACGATGGTCTGGTCGTGCCTGCAGGGACACATGGGGAAAGCTTGGGCGGATGAGGAGGAAAATCCCGTTTCGGCGCAGATTTTCGTCGGGGATTTCTGTTTTTTTGCCGGAAAGCCGGACAGGGAGCTGACAAGCCATATCCCGGCGGAACGAATCAAGCCGCATCTGCTGATGATTCCCCAAAGCCCGGAGTGGGAGCGGATGATCGAGGAAGTTTACGGGGATAAATGCTGGAAAACGCCGCGCTACGCCATCAAAAAGGAGCCGGGCGTGTTCGACCGGGAAAAGCTGGCGGGATTTCTGAAAAAGCTTCCGCCGGATTATCAGATCCGGCCCATTGAGGAATCTTTATACGGGATCATCGCGGCGGAACAATGGCCGCGGGATCTCTGCGTGAATTTTGAAGGATACGCCGATTTTGCAGAGCGCGGGATAGGTTTTCTGGCGGTATATGACGGAGAGCCGGTGGCGGGGGCGTCCTCCTATACGGTGTATGACGGCGGCATCGAAATCGAGATCGACACCCGGGAGGACCACCGCCGTAAAGGCCTTGCCCTTGCCTGCGCTTCGGCGCTGATTCTGGAATGCCTGGGCCGGGGACTGTACCCAAGCTGGGACGCCGCCAGCAGGGAATCGGTGGCGCTTGCCGAAAAGCTGGGCTACCATTTTGACCGGGAATACGTCACCTGCGTCCTAGAACTGTAAATTTTCAGAAAGAGGCGGGAGAAGCCATTCTCCCGCTTAACACTGCAGGAAAGACTTTTATGGTAAAGCGGACCGGACTGCTTTTTGCTTTTGCCCGGACATGCGCCGGGCGTTTCCACTTTATAGCGCAACCCCGCTTATCAGGCGGGGTTGTAAGAGGAGGGGCTATTCCGGCCGGGAAATAAAGGAGCAGGGCCGGGGCGCCGCTTGCCGCGGCGAATCCGGGCGCCTGGCCGGAAGAACGTCAGTTGTGGGTGTAAAGCTGCTTGTAAGGGTTTTTGGTGTTGGGGACAAGCACCTGAAAGGGCGTATTGTCAATCTCCGCCTTATCCACTCCAAACTCTCTGCCGTATTCCCCGAGATAGGGGGCGATTTCCGCCATATCCTCGCCGGTGGCCTCCCTTGCCGCCACCTGGGAAGGCAGGTCGGCGGGCAGATGGGCGGTCCTTAAAAAGATTTTGCCGCCGTGCATGCCGGTGCCGCAGAAGTAGCCCACGGGGGACTGTTCCTCAAAGCCGAGGCCCAGCACGATAATATAGCCTCCCGCCTGATATTCGCCTAAGAAGCTTCCGGCTTTTCCGCCGATGACCAGCACGGGAATTTTATCTTTGTAGGCTTTCATGTGGATACCGGCGCGGTATCCGGCGTTGCCCCGGACAAGGATTTTGCCGCCCCGCATGGCGTAGCCGGTGGCGTCGCCGGAAGAGCCGTGAATGTAGATGGCGCCTTCGTTCATAGTGTCGCCCACGGCGTCCTGGGCGTTGCCGTTGACATGGATGACCGATCCGTCCAGATAGGCCCCCAGCGCGTTGCCTGGGGTCCCGTTGATGGTGATCTCCCTGCCGGAAAGGCCGCTGCCGATATAACGCTGGCCGACGCAGTGGTCGATGACGATTTCTCTGTCGGGAGAAGCCTTGACCGCATCGTTCAGCTCTTTGAAGTGCATTAAATCTGCTGTGATTTTCATGAATGTAATTTCCTACCCTTTCCCAAAATATGCGGCGCTTTACGCGTGCCGGGCAAGCTTGTTTGCCCGGTCGGTCTTGGAAAACGCCATGAGCTGGGGCTTTTCGCGGATCAAGTCGAAATCAATGGAGCTTAAAGGCGTTTTATCCCGGATCAGCGCGGTGTAAATGCCCGCTCTTGCCACCTGCCCGATGAGGATGTAGCCTTTGAGCACATCGTTTTCGTATACCAGTTTTTTATAGGAATCGCCGGTTTCGGTGATGAATTCCTCGCCCTTGTAGTTTCCGGCGGTAATCATATGCAGGCCGAAAAATCCGATGGCGTTCATGGCGATGGCCTTGTCGTAAAGCTTTTTGCCTCCCGCCATGTTGATGCCGGCGCATTCGCCCTGCATGTAGGCGTTGGGCAGAAGCGCGAGGATGCGGTTCTCTTCGGCGGCAATATCAAAGGACTCGGTACAGTCGCCGGCGGCGTACACGTCGGGGAGGGTGGTTAGGCAGGCTTCATCCACCGCGATGCCGCGGTTGACTCTGCCGCCCGCGTCGGAAACAAGGGCGGTATTGGGCCGGACGCCCACGGCCACCACCAGGATATCGAAATCCACGGTCCTGCCGCTGTTCAGCTCGGCGTTGGTTTCGGAAAATTTCTTCACACTGTCATTCAGGATAAAGCTTACGCCTTTTCCCTCGATATATTTCTGCACCATGGCGGAGCCGGTTTCGTCCAGGATGCTCGGCAGGATGCGGTTTGCCAGATCAAGGACGGTAAGGGACTTTACTTTATCGAAAATCCCTTCGGCGCATTTAAGGCCGATGAGGCCCGCGCCCACGATGAGCACCCGGCTCTCTTTTGTCAGCGCCGCCTGCAGGGCGCGGGCGTCGGCCAGGGACATAAAGGTGAATTTCTGATCCACCCGGTCCAGCCCCTCCATGGGAGGGACAAAGGGCCGGGAGCCGGTGGCGACCAGCAGCCTGTCGTAGGAAACGGAGGAGCCGTCGTCCAGAGCGACCTGCTTTTTCTTCGGGTCGACGGCGGTGACGGTCCTGCCGAGGAGCGCCTCGCAGCCGTTCTCCTCATAAAAGCCGTCTTTCCGGTACTTCATCTTTTCCTCGGTGGTTTTGCCGCACAGCAGGTAGGAAATCAGGGGGCGGGAATAGGTGTGGTATGGTTCGCTTGCAATGACGGTGATTTTGCCTTCCTTATCGATCTGGCGGATTCCCTCCACGCACCCGACGGCCGCGGCGGAATTGCCGATAATCACGTAATGCGTACTCACTTGCCGCTCACCTCCACACTGTCTTCAAAGATAATCGCCCGGTTGGGGCAGCCCCTGACGCAGGCGGGGGAGCCGGCAGAATTATTGAGGCACAGCTCGCATTTCTGCACGGGGCCGCTGCCCGAGGGCATGACGCAGCCGTAGGGGCAGGAAAGAATGCAGGTGTAGCAGCCCACGCAGCGGTCGCTGTCGATGCGGATGACGCCGTCCTCTTTGGTCAGCGCGCCGGTGATACATCCCTTGACGCACAGCGGCTCCTCGCAGTGGCGGCAGGATACCGCGAAGCTGACGCCGCCCCTTTCCTCGATCTGGATGCGGGGATGGATGGTGATCCCCTTTAAGGCCTTGACCATATCGTCTTCGCCGGAATTGGCAAAGGCGCAGTAATATTCGCAAAGGTGACATCCCAGACACCATTTTTCGTTTACATAAACCCGTTTCATGGGTGGTAATCCTTCCTTTCTTTCAGAATCAGAAAGGCAGCGCCTTTCTGATTATTCGCCGGCGTGCCTGATCCCCAGAATCTCCAGTTCCTTGTCGGTCAGGCCGATGCCCCGGAGCATCAGGCGGTTGCCCTTGAGGGCTTCGATGGAGTTGATGCCCATGCCGCCCATCATTTCCTTGATTTCATGCTCCCAGGCGGTGACAAGGTTGACAAGGCGTTTGTAGCCTACGTCGGGATTCAGGCGCTTGACCAGCTCGGGACGCTGGGTGGCGATGCCCCAGTTGCACTTGCCGCTGTGGCAGCTCCGGCACAGATGGCAGCCTAAGGCAAGCAGGGCGGCGGTGGCGATATACACGGCGTCGGCGCCCAGCGCGATGGCCTTGACCACGTCGGCGCTGCTCCGGATGCTTCCGCCCACCACGATGGAAACGTTGTTGCGGATGCCCTCTTCCCGGAGACGCTGGTCCACGCTTGCCAGGGCAAGCTCGATGGGAATGCCCACGTTGTCGCGGATGCGTGTGGGCGCGGCGCCCGTGCCGCCGCGGAACCCGTCGATGGCGATGATGTCGGCGCCGCTGCGGGCGATGCCGCTCGCGATGGCCGCCACGTTGTGCACCGCGGCGATCTTCACGATGACGGGCTTCGTGTAGTTGGTCGCCTCTTTGAGCGAGTACACGAGCTGCCGCAGGTCCTCGATGGAATAGATGTCGTGGTGCGGGGCGGGGGAGATGGCGTCGCTTCCCTCGGGGATCATGCGCGTGCGCGAGACGTCGCCGACGATTTTCGCGCCCGGCAGGTGGCCGCCGATGCCGGGCTTCGCGCCCTGGCCGATCTTGATCTCGATGGCCGCGCCGGCCTCGAGGTATTTCTGGTGCACGCCGAAACGCCCCGACGCAACCTGGACGATCGTGTTGGAACCGTATTTGTAAAAATCCTCGTGCAGGCCGCCCTCGCCGGTGTTGTAGTATGTCCCGAGCGCCTGCGCCGCGCGGGCGAGGCTCTCGTGCGCGTTGTAGCTGATGGAGCCGTAGCTCATGGCCGAGAACATGACGGGCACCTCGAGCCTGAGCTGCGGCGGAAGATTGTCCGTGAGGATCTCGCCGTCCGGCCCGCGGCGCAGCTCCGCCGGTTTCTTGCCGAGGAACGTGCGCGTCTCCATCGGCTCGCGCAGCGGGTCGATGGACGGGTTCGTCACCTGAGAGGCGTTGAGCAGCATCCTGTCCCAGTAGATCGGGTATTTTTTCGGGTTGCCCATGGAGGAGAGCAGCATGCCGCCCGTCTCCGCCTGGCGGTAGATCTCGGTGATGGCGGAGCAGTCCCACTGGCCGTTGAGCTTGAACGTATCGGGATTCTTTACGATCTTCAGCGCGCGGGTGGGGCAAAGCGAGACGCAGCGGTGGCAGTTCACGCATTTGGATTCGTCGCTTCTCATCTTGCCGGTTTCCGGGTCGAAGGAATGCACCTCGTTGGCGCACTGCCGCTCGCACACGCGGCAGGCGATGCAGCGCTGCGGGTCGCGGACCACGTCGTACTCCGGAACGATGTAATTGATCGCCATTACGCCCGCACCCCCTTGTTCAGCCCGACGATGACCGGTTCGCCGCCGCGCGGGGACCAGAGCCGGTCGAGGCTCGGCTGGATGGTGCGGATGGCGCACTCCTCGCTGGCGACGTAAACGGTGTCCCCGCGCTCGCCCACGACCATGCTGCGCAGCTTGCAGCGGTCGTTCAGCGCCATCATGCCGCCCGTGTAGCCCACCAGGATGGAGAACGGCCCCGTGATGAGCAGGCTGGAGAACACGTTCCGCAGATAAGTGTAGTGGCGGCGCCGCGGCTCCGGCATGGTCTCTATCTCTTCCCAGAAGGGCGCAGCCACCACGTCGGCCACCTCCTTCATCGTCAGGCGGCGCCTGCGGTTCAGGTAGTCGATAATATAGGTAATGACCTCGGTGTCGGTCAGAAGCGTGCAGCTGTAGCCGAACATCTCGATGAAGCGCCGGTTCGCGTCATAGGAGGAAATCTCCCCGTTGTGCACGACGGAATAGTCCAGCAGCGCGAACGGATGCGCGCCGCCCCACCACCCCGGGGTATTCGTGGGGTAGCGGCCGTGCGCCGTCCAGCAATAGCCCTCGTAGTCCTCCAGCCGGTAAAAGCGCCCCACGTCCTCCGGGAAGCCGACGCCCTTGAAGACGCCCATGTTCTTGCCGCTGCTGAACACGTAGGCGCCGCGCACCTCGGTGTTCACCTTCATCACGAAGCGGGCGACGTATTCGCGCTCGTCGAGATGGGTGTCCTCCAGGTTCTTTCGGTACGGCAGGCCGAAGTAGCGCCAGACGGCCGGCTCGTCCGTGATCTCCGAGATCCGGCGGGTGGGGATCTTTTCCGCCTCGTTCACGTCGAAAGCGGAGAAGATGAGGTTTTCGCATTCGTCCTTGGAACGCGCGCCGTCGTAAAAAACATGCAGCGCGTAGAGCTCCTTCTGCCTGGGATAGATGCCGTAGGCCGCAAAGCCGCCGCCCAGGCCGTTCGAGCGGTCGTGCATCGGCGCGATGGAGCGCACGATGGTGTCGCCGGAAAACTTCCCGCCGCTGCGCGAAAAAATGCCCGAAATGGCGCAGCCGGAGGGAATGCGCGTTTGTCCTTCGTATTGCATCAGGTAACAGGCCTCCCTGCAAGGATCGCATCCGGAAAGAGCCGCCCGTCCGCCGCGCGCGATCCGCCGGGAGAGCGGTCGGCTTTTATTTCGATGCCTTTTTAGCATAGTTCCATTCCGGGAAAAAGTCAAGAAGTTTTTTGAATTTCTTATTTTTGCATCCTGCATTATTGTCAATAAAATATAGAAATAAAGCGCTTTCCGCGGGGAAAATGCAATACATCGCTCAACTTACTGCGCCTTTCGGCTATGCCCTTGACAGTTTCCCGGCGCGGCCATATAATATGATCATTACAGCAAAGATGTTGTAAGGCGTTGAATCGTCCTTGCGGCATCTTTTTCTTTTTTATTTTCGGTATTCAGATTTGAAGAGCAGGGAGAGGATTCATGATGAGCAAGGTTCCGGAAATGTTCGGCAGCCTGGTATTCAACGACACGGTGATGCAGGAGCGGCTGCCGAAGGCGACCTACAGGGCGCTGCGGGAGACGCGCGAGCACGGCAAGCCGCTGGAGCCGAAGGTGGCGGACGTCGTTGCGAACGCGATGAAGGAGTGGGCGCTGGAGAAAGGCGCCACCCATTATACCCACTGGTTCCAGCCGATGACCGGCATCACCGCCGAGAAGCACGACAGCTTCATCACCCCCGTCCCGGGCGGGAAGGTGCTGATGGAGTTTTCCGGCAAAGAGCTGATCAAGGGGGAGCCCGACGCCTCCAGCTTCCCCTCCGGCGGCCTGCGCGCCACGTTTGAGGCGAGGGGCTACACCGCCTGGGACCCCACGAGCGACGCGTTCATCAAAGGCAACTCCCTCTGCATCCCGACGGCGTTCTGCTCCTACGGCGGCGAAGCGCTGGACAAGAAAACCCCTCTGCTGCGCTCCATGGACGCCATCAACAAGCAGGCGCTGCGCATCCTGCGCCTGTTCGGCAACACGGACGCCAGGCGCGTCATCACAACCGTCGGGCCGGAGCAGGAATATTTTCTCATCGACAAGGCCATGTATGAAAAGCGGAAGGATCTTGTCTACACGGGCCGCACCCTGTTCGGCGCGAAGCCGCCGAAGGGCCAGGAGATGGAGGACCATTACTTCGGCGTCATCAAGCCGCGCGTGGCCTCTTTCATGCGGGACCTGAACGACGAGCTGTGGAAGCTCGGCATCCTCGCGAAGACGGAGCACAACGAGGTCGCCCCTTCGCAGCATGAGCTCGCGCCGATCTTCACCACAAGCAACATCGCGACGGACCACAACCAGCTCGTGATGGAGATGATGAAAAAGGTGGCCACGCGCCACGGGCTGACCTGCCTGCTGCATGAAAAGCCGTTTGCCGGCATCAACGGCAGCGGCAAGCACAACAACTGGAGCATTTCGACCGACACGGGCGAAAACCTTCTGGAGCCGGGCGAATCCCCCTGCCAGAACGCGCAGTTCCTGCTCTTTCTCACCGCCGTCATCAAGGCCGTGGACGAACACCAGGATCTGCTGCGCATTTCCGTCGCGAGCGCCGGCAACGATCACCGCCTGGGCGCGAACGAGGCCCCGCCGGCCATCATCTCGATGTTCCTCGGCGACGAGCTGACGGGCGTCCTGGAGTCCATCGAAGACGGAAAGCCCTACGAGCAGAAGGACAGCGCTTTCATGGAGGTCGGCACGGACGTCCTGCCGCGTTTCCCCCGCGACACGACCGACCGCAACCGCACCTCGCCGTTCGCTTTCACCGGAAACAAGTTCGAGTTCCGCAGCGTGGGTTCCACCGCCTCCATCGCCTGCCCGAACATGATGCTGAACACCATTGTGGCCGACGAGCTGTGCCAGTTCGCCGACGTTCTGGAAAAAGCGGACGACTTCAAGGCCGCGCTCAACCGGATCGTCAAGGACACCGTCCACGACCATAAACGCATCATCTTCAACGGCAACAACTATTCCCCCGAATGGATTGAGGAAGCCGCAAGGCGCGGCCTTCTGAACCTGCCCAGCGCGGTGGACGCGCTGCCGTACTATATTTCGGAGGAAAACGTCGCCCTGCTGGAGAAGCACGGCGTCCTCAGCCGCGCCGAAGTCCACGCGCGCTACGGCATCGAGCTGGAAAACTACTACAAGCAGATCCACATCGAGGCGCTCACGATGCTGGACATGATCAAAAAAGACATCCTGCCCGCCGCCGCCGCCTACTGCAGGGATCTGGCGGAAACGGCCCTGCGCAAAAAGCAGCTCGGCCTGGAGCCAGGATTTGAACGGGATATCCTGGAAAAAATCTCTTCGCGCGCCGACCGCCTGTACGCGGAGATGGAAAGGCTGGAAGCCGACGTGGACGGAGCGCCGCAGTCGGCCGACGCGCTGGAGATAGCGAAATACTACCGCAGCGTCATCTTCACTCAGATGGAGGAAACCCGCAAGCCGGCCGACGCCATCGAATCCCTTGTCGGCTCGAAATACTGGCCTTACCCCACCTACGGCGCGCTGCTGTTCAGCGTCGTCTGACCGGCGGAAAATCCGGAAACGGCAAAAGCAAAGGGGAACGCCGCGGAATCTTCATTCCGCGGCGTTCCCCTTTTTGCTTTTCAGCCCGTCAGGCGGGTTCCGTTTCATCCGCGCCCGCTTTGGCCCTCACTTCACGCGCGCGACGAACTGCCTCGGTCCGCCGTTGATATAGATCCCGGTTTCGCTCCCCGCGTTTCCGATCGGCACGAAGTAGTAGTAGTGCCGGTCGCCGTCGTCGTACCGGTGCAGCACGGTCATGACGTCCGACGTGCCGGCGACGATCCTCGGCCTGCCCTTGCAGGTGACGAGCGCCTGGTACGCCGCCCCGCGCGCGATCTCGACGGTGCCGGACGTGTCGCAGGTGTAGGGCGGAACGGCAACGGACGCGCCGAAGATCTTGAAGGCCGTGTCCGTGTCCACGGGGCCGCTGATTCCCGGCACCGCCCCCGCGCTGCCGGTCTGCTGCACCGCGCACGGGATATCCGGTCCGCCGGTGTAGTCCGCGAGCCAGATGTCCCACGCCCGGAGCGTCGCCGCGGCGAAAACGTTGCGGCGGTAATCGTTGTTCATGTAGAGCACCGCGCTCCAGCCGTCGTTCTTCGCCGCGTTCAGAAAGGCGTTGGCCATGTCGTTGATGAGCGCGGTCGTCGGCGCCGCGCCGTGGATGGACTGGTAGTAGTTGTAGCTGTCGTACTCGTAGTCGTAGGCCGCAAAGGCGATCTTGTCCTTATACGGCCCGACGATCTGCCGGCAGACGGCCCATTCTTTCAATGCGTCCTGCACGCTGTCCGCGTAACTGAACCAGTACACCGCCGTTTTCAGGCCCGCCGCAATCGCTCCCGTAATATTGGCGATGAACGCCGTGTCCTGCTGCGAGGCGTCGTTGCCGTAGCCCGCGCGGATCACCGCGCCTTTCACGCCGGAAGCCGCTACCTTGCGCCAGTCAATCGGCGTGCGGCAGTTGTGCGCGCTGACGTCGATCCAGTTTTCAGCCATTGAGATACCCTGCCTTTCGCAGCGTTTCGCGCTCCGCGGCAACCTCCGCCGCGCACGACCTCGCAATCTCCCGCGCCTCCTTGGCGCCGACGCCTTCGGCTGCCGCCGCCTGCTCCGGCGTCTCGCCGTAGGCGAGCGCCTTGACGATCTCCATTTTTCGCTGGTCAGTCATCGTGTTTCACACTCCCTTCCATCATACCGGCCGGTCGTCCGGCCTGTTACAGTTCCGTCGTTAATCCGCATGAAAGAGGCCGCCCCGTCAGGGGCGGCCAGCCGGGTGTGGTCACGCCGTGGCCGGCGCGCCGGCCCCCTCGGTGATCCGTTTGTATTCCCCTGCGGTAATCCAGCCGAACGCGACCGCGTTCTTCAGGTTCTCCGCCGGGAGCTTCCCCGAATCGTAGAGCCGTTTCAACGTCCGGTACAATTCATTTCACCCCCAGTGCGGCCAGCGTCAGCGCGTCGATCTCAGCCTGCTGTGTCTGCTGCCGCGTTTCGAGATAGGTGCGCCGGCACAGCGTCAGGCAAAGCCTGTCCTCCGCCCGCTCCGGCGCGGCGTCCGTGGCCGCGGCCGTCACGACGGGCTTCAGCGCGAGCTCCCTGCGCAGCACATAGCCGTTGTGCACGTACTGTCTGCCGCCGTCGGTCAGCGACAGCGTTTCGAGGTTGCCCGGTTCGGCGGAGAGCGCGTCCAGCACGTCGAACGCGATCCTGTCTTTGGCGACCTGGATCTCGAGGCTGTCCCGGCTCGCACCCTGAAAATAGACGCTGCCGCCGTTGACGGCCAGCACGTCGAGCGTGGTGCCCCCGTCGTCTGAAAATTTCAACTGCATCCGCAAACCCTCCCTAGATTTCCAATTCTCCGCCGGCCGTGAGGTCCTGGCCGCCGATGATCATCCGGCCAGACAGCATGGTGAGCAGCAGGCCGGGGTCCGAGACGCTGAATTTCCCCGCGACCGCGTCCGCTGTATGCTGTGCGGAAGTATACGCTACGCTGCCGCCGCCGGAAGCGTTATACCACTGCCCTGAATACGACGGCTCCAGCTTAGCGCCTCCATAGCAGAAGGTCATCGTGGCCGTAAAAGACTGTTGATTCGTGGAATAGGAGACGAGGTAACAGCCGACCTTGGTGCCTGCCGGGAATACGACCGGTTCCGCAAAGCTCCATGTGACATTGAACTGCGATTGACCGTCGCTTTGGGGCGACCAGACGTCGCCCGCTTTCCCGTAGACGGCGGGGTAGGCCGGATCGGAGGCGCCGGTGTAGGACACCGTTGCGCTGTATATCTTCCGGTTTACGCCGTCCCGCGCGGCGAAGATGCTTTTCAGCTTCCGGTTGACGCCTCCGGCCGAAGCGTACCAGCTCTTCGGCACGCGGTTGACGCCTTCGTGTGCGACGGCGATACTCATGGTGTCCCGTACACCCCCCAGAGCTTGCCCTCGGCGAGCGCGTCCGCCGGTTCGGCGGTGGAGAGCGTCAGCGCGCCCGCGACGCTTTGCGTGTCGGAGGCATTGTCCGCGCTGCCTGCCGTCGCGGCGTGCCCGACGGATTTGTCGGCGTCCGCCGTATTGTCCGCGCTGCCCAGGCCCACGTCGGCTTTTGTCACGGTCACATTGTCGGTCAGGGCGTGGCCGTTCACCGTGGTGGACTTGTCGGCTTTCGCCGTCCAGGCTGCCTTCTGGGCGGCCGTGACGTGGATGCCGTCGTCGGCGATGTGCGCGTGGGCGTCGTCGTATCCCATGACGCCGTCCGTCACGTTCGTTTTCGCCGCGATCCGCGCGTCGACGGCCGGGACGAGCTGCCCGGAAATCGCGTCCTCGGCGTTCCGGGCCGCGGTATCGGCGCGTTCCGCGGCGGTGTCCGCCTTGTTGAGGGCGGTGACGAGGGCCGAATACTCGCCCGTCGCCTCGACCGCCGATTCCAGGCTCGACGCCGTGACGTGCAGCGTCAGGCCGTCCGCTTTCAGCGGCGGGAAGTCCGGCCCCGCCAGCAGGAACTGGCAGGAGTGGATGCCCCTGTCCGCCGTCATCTCCGGCGGTATGACGAATTTCGCGGTGCCGCCGTCCGCGTCAGCGACCGCGCCGTCCGTGAAAACCGGCGGGTTGGAGTCCGCCAGATACATGCGCGGCGTGCAGCCCGCCAGGTTGACCGGCTGCCCGCCGGAATCGAGGAACGTGACCGTGAGCGTGCGGGAACCGCCTTCCCCCTGCAGCACGCGAGCCACGGCGCGGTTTTCTTTCCAGACCTCCAGGCTGACCGACAGATTTGCCATTCGGGAAGCCTCCTCTCTTACCCCTTATCCCGCGGGACGGCGCTCGTCCCCGCCGCCGCGGCGTCCACGAGGCCCTCGCCGACGATATACGCGACGACCGCCGCCCCCGCCATGATGATCGCCGTGACCTGCGCGGCCTGTGTCTGCGCTCCGCCGCATGCGACGACGAGCAGCGCCGCGAAGGACGCGACCGCCGTCCACAGCTTCCGGGACGTCAGCTTCTTTTTCCAGTCCATGCTTTTGTTCCTCCTTTTCGCCCCGCCCGGGGCGATCATTTCAAAATGAGAGCCAGGACCGCCGCCGCGGTCCCCGCTCCGGCCGCGCCGATGATCGCCGCCACCAGTTTGTCCCACCGGCGGCCCGGGCGGGCCGTGATCCCCTTGACGTCGGTCTTGATCTCCCTGACGTCGGACTCCAGCCCGTCCACCTTCTCGTCCACCCTCGCCATCGCCGCCGTGAGGCCCCGGATGTCCCGGACCTCCGCCTCCAGCCCGTCGATGCGCTTATGGGCGGATTTCGCGCTGTCCAGCGCCTGCTGGGAAATGTCCGCCTTTCCCGCCTCCTCTCCGATCTGCGCCGCTTGGTTTTCCGTTCGGGCGTGCGGATTTGTCATCGCATGCAAGCCCCCCTTTCACTTCACCCGCGAACTGGCCGGGAAATTGGCCTGCAGAGGGAAATTCCGCAACGAGACGCCGCTGTTTTTCGATTTGCTTCGGGACGGCCGCCGCCGTCGGGTTTTCCGCGCGGGCGCATTCGCACTAGAGGAAGGGAACCCGGTGGTTCCCGAAAGGGCCGAAAAAACGGGCGCGCCACGCCCTGTGGCACGCCCGTCCGAGTTATTTCGCCTGTTTATTTTGCAGCCGCGCAATGGAATTCCCAGTGCCCGGAGCCGCATTCGAAAACGATCCTGCCGTTTTCGTCCGTGCGCGCCGCCGGTTCCGCGGCTTTGCCTCCCACGGTGACGCTTTCGCAGGAAGCGGCGGGCAGGATCACCGTGGCGGTCGTGTTGTGCGGGATCTCCGCGCTGTATGCCAGCGCGCCGCCCTTGCGTTCCCAGCGGGAGCTTACGCGGCCGTAGGGGGTTTCGTGGCTCGCCTGCGCCCAGTCGAGGGAATCCCCCGGCGTCGGGTGAAGCACGATGTGCTTGTAGCCCGGGCGCTTTTCGTCGATGTCGATGCCCGCCACCGTCTGGTAGAGCCAGCTCCCGATGGAGCCGTAGGCGTAGTGGTTGAAGGAGTTCATGCCGGGGCTCCAGAAGGTGCCGTCCGGTTTCAGGCCGTCCCAGTGCTCCCAGACGGTCGTCGCGCCCTTTGTCACCTGGTACAGCCAGGAGGGGTAGTCCTTTTGCAGCAGCAGGCGGTAGGCGGCTTCCGGGTGGCCGTTCCGGCTGAGGACGTGGCAGAGATACGGCGTCCCGAGGAAGCCGGTGTCCAGGTGCCAGCCGTTCTCCTTCAGCAGGGCCAGCAGGGAATCCACCGTCCGCTTCCGGTGCTTTTCCTCCACGAGGCCGAACATCAGCGCGAGCACATGGGCTGTCTGCGTGTGAACCGCCAGGCGGCCCGTCGGGGTAAAGTATTCGCGGCGGAAGGATTTCACGATGTCGCGTTCCAGCGCGGCGTACTCCTCCGCCTCGTCCTCTTTGCCCAGCGCGGCGGCCGCTTTTGCGAGCAGCGAGGCGGAATGGGCGTAAAAAGCCGTGGCGGTGTAGTCGTTCGGCGTTGCGCCGAAGCAGTTGTCGTCCGCCGCGTGGACGCGGTCGAGCGCCAGCCAGTCGCCGAAGTGGAAGCCGGTGTCCCAGATGTTGCCGTGCGCCCTGCCGCGGATGTATTCCACCCATTTTTTCATGCTGGCGTACTGCTCCGCCAGCACCTTCCTGTCGCCGAAGCAGAGGTAGACCTGCCAGGGGCAGATGACCGCGGCGTCTCCCCAGCCGGTGGAGCCGTAGCTGTTCGGGTCGAGCACCTGAGGCACCACATGCGCCACGCTGCCGTTCGGAAGCTGATCGGCCTCCAGGTCGCGCAGCCATTTCTTGAAGAACAGCGCGGTGTCCATGTTGAAGCAGGCGGTGCGGGCGAACACCTGCGCGTCGCCCGTCCAGCCGAGGCGCTCGTCGCGCTGCGGGCAGTCGGTCGGCACGTCTACGAAGTTGCCCTTCTGGCCCCACAGGATGTTGTGCTGCAGCTTGTTCACCAGGTCGTCCGAGCAGCGGAAGCCGCCTGTTTTCGCCATGCCGGAGTGGAGGACGACACCCTCGAAATCCTCCATTTTCACTTCCCCCGGATATTCCGCCACGTGGACATAGCGGAATCCCTGGTAGGTGAAATGCGGCTCGAAGGTTTCCACGCCTTCGCCCTTCAGGCGGTAATCCACCGTTTCCTTGGCGGAGCGAAGGTTTTCAGTGTAGAGGTTGCCGTCTTTGTCCAGAATCTCCGCGTGGTGCAGCAGCACGCGGCTGCCGCGCGGCCCGGAGACGCGGAAGCGCACCCACCCGACCATATTCTGGCCGAAGTCGAGAACGGTTTCGCCCTTGGGCGTGCGAAAGAGGGAGACCGGGCGGATCGTCTCCTGCGCCTTTACGGGGATGTTTTCCTGCGCGGTGAGGATGCGCTTGTCGGCCGTGACCGGGTGCGCGCCGGTCCAGCCGCGGTCGTCGAAGCCCGGCAGGTCCCAGCCGGGCTGCTCTTTTGCGGCGTCGTAGATCTCGCCGTCGTAGATCTCGCTTTTCAGGATCGCGCCGGGGGAGGTTTTCCAGGTGCCGTCCGTCGCGACGGTTTGGCGCCTGCCGTCCCAGTAAACGATGCGGATTTCCGCAAGCAGGGAAGTGCGCATACCGTATTTTCCTCTCGCGTCTTTTTCCCAGCCGGCCAGCGGGCCTTTGAACCAGCCGTTGCCGAGGAGCGCGCCGACCGCGTTTTCCCCTTGGCGGATCTGCGCGGTGACGTCGTAGGTCTGGTACTGCAGCCGTTTGTGGTAGGAGGTCCATCCCGGCGTCAGGAAGCAGTCGCCCACCTTTTCCCCGTTCAGGCGCAGCTCGTAAAGCCCCTGCGCCGTCGCGTAGGCGCGCGCGTAGGCGACGTCTCCCGCCACGGCGAAGCCCTTCCGGAAGCACGGCGCCGCGGCGGAATAGTCCGGGCGTTCTTCTTGGTCCGCGCTGATGAATTCGGCGGTCCACTCGTCCGGGCTGAAAAAGGCGGTTTCAAAGAACGCCCCGTTCCAGGCGGCGGTTCCGGCAGCGCCCGCGCCGATGCGGACACGCCAGAAATACCGCGTCGTGCTTTTCAGCTCCGGCCCCGCGTAGGCGACGTGCGCGGATTCGTCCGACGCCACGCTGCCGCTGTCCCACAGCGGGTCCGCAAAGCTTTCGTCCTCCGCGACCTGCACCTGATATTGCGTCTGCATCACGCCGTTTTGATCCGACTGGATTTTCCATGAAAATTCCGGGCGGCGTTCGTCGAGGCCGACCGGATTTTTCCGGTAACTGCACCGTAAATCGTAGGTTTGTAACATTGTTCTGCTCCTTTACCCTGTGTCTTTCTGATCAAATATCCCTGGAATGTCGCTGGCCGTTCTCCGCGGAATTCCGCCGGAGTACGCCGACAGCTTTCAGTATAAGGGCATTTTTCGATACAGGCAAGGGGAAAACCCGCTGAACTTTCCTCCGTTTTTTTGCGCTTTCCGCCCGCCCGTTCACACGAGTGAACAAATGTGAACGGACGGGCGCCGGGGCTTCCATCCCTTTTCCGGTTCTATTTTCCGCCCGCCCCACATACCTATTGGCAACCGGAATGTTTGGAGGGTGGGGCTGTGAAAGGCATCGTTGAGGAGCGGGCCGTTGAACTGGGCCGATACATCGCTGAGAACGGCGCGACCGTCCGTGCGGCGGCAAAAAAGTTCGGCGTGAGCAAGAGCACTGTACATAAAGACGTGGCGCAGAGGCTGAAGATGATCGACACGCCTCTTTACCGCCAGGTGAAGGCTGTACTGGAGTACAACAAGTCGCAGCGCCACATTCGCGGCGGTATCGCCACCCGGCTGAAATACCGCCTGCGCGCGCAGGAGAGAGCGGACCAGTGAGGATGCCGCTTTCCCGGTGGGAAGACCGCGCTTCCCCGGACTGAAACCGTTCTGCCCGGGAGATTTCTCCGCGGAAACGGAGCGGCCGCCGCGGGGCGGCCCGGAGAAAAAAGCACATCAAAACACGCCTTGATCGGGCCGCGAATGCCGGTTCAGGGCGTGTCTTTCTGTCTCGGCGCTTTTTCCGGCCGGGGAGGATTGGACCGGCCCGCCGCGGGCATACTACGAGAGGCAGCGGCAGGAAAATAAGCATAGCGTTGTGATAAGAGGGAATGAACGTGCGATCCTTGTGGATGGATGACGGTCGGGCAGACCGAGGCAGCGTTGCGTTGAGCGGCAGCATCGATACGGATACCGCCGTGGTGGGCGGGGGCCTTGCCGGGGTGTTGTGCGCCTATATGCTGAAGGAGCGCGGCGTCGATGCCGTCGTGGTGGAGGCAAAGCGGATCGGGTCGGGCGCGACCTGCGATACGACTGCGAAAATCACGGCGCAGCACGGCCTTGCCTATTCTCGGATCGAGAAGGAATATGGATTTAAAACGGCGAAAGCGTACCTGAGTGCGAATCAGGAGGCGGTGGACGAGTATCGCCGGCTGGCGCGCAGCGTCCCCTGCGATTTCGAGGAAAAAACCGCTTACGTCTACAGCCGGTCGAACCGCGGGAAGCTGGAGGAGGAGGCCGGCCTCTACCGGCGCATGGGGATCGAGCCCGTTTTCCTCGAACATCCCCCCATCCCGGTCGACACTGTCGGCGCGCTGGGGATGGAACGGCAGGCGCAGTTTCATCCCCTGAAGTTCCTGACCGCCATAGCGGACGGCCTGAAGATCTATGAGGACACCTTTGCCGCCGAGATCCGTCCGGGAGAAGTGGTCACGGAAAAGGGCGTCGTTCACGCCAGAAACATCATCCTGGCAACCCATTACCCCATGGTGAATGCGCGGGGGCTCTATTTCATGAAGCTCTGCCAGCACCGTTCCTATGTCCTGGCGCTGACGGGGGCGCAGGACCCCGAGGGCATGTACCTCGACGAGCAGGAGGGCGGGCTGTCCTTCCGCACGTACAAGGAATACCTGCTCCTCGGGGGCGGAGGCCATCGGACCGGCGAAAGCGGCGGCGGCTGGGCGGAGCTCCGCCGCGCGGCCGCGGCGGCATATCCCCACGCGAAGGAACGGTACGCCTGGGCGGCGCAGGACTGTGTCTCGCTCGACGCCATGCCGTATATCGGCAGGCACCGCCGGAACAGCCGGGACCTGTTTGTGGCCACCGGCTTCAACAAATGGGGGATGACGGGCTCCATGGTCGCGGCCCGGCTGCTCAGCGACCTGATCGCCGAAGGAAGCAGCCGGTATGAGGCGCTGTTCGATCCCTCCCGGTCCATGCTTCACCCCCGGCTTTTCCTCAATGTTGGACAAGCCGCCTTGCACCTGTTTTCCTTCGGCAAAAGGTGTCCCCATATGGGATGCGCCCTGAAATGGAATCCGGTGGAATGCACCTGGGACTGCCCCTGCCACGGTTCCCGCTTCGACCGGAACGGGAAGCTGATCGACAACCCCGCCAAGAGGGGGATCAAGATTGGGTAACCGTTTTGAAGGCTGGTATTTCAAGCACCAGAAGGGGCCGGAAACCCTGGCGCTCATTGCCGGGAGAGCCGGGGACGGGGCCTTTCTCCAGGCCGTCACCCGGGAGGGCGCCTGTCGCGTGCGGTACCCGGTTTCGGCATACCGCAAGGGAAAAAGCCTCCGGCTGGCGGACTGCCGGTTTTCCCGCGACGGGATCAGCCTTTCCGTTTCCGGCGGGGATCTGGAACTCACGGGCCGGCTCCGTTACGGCGGGCTTTCGCCGATTCGCGGGAGCATCATGGGGCCCTTTCGGTTTCTGCCCATGCAGTGCAGGCATGAGATCGTCAGCATGAACCACGACGTGGCGGGAAAAATCCGCTTGAACGGAAAGGAGTTCGACTTTACCGGCGGAAAAGGCTATATCGAAGGGGATTCCGGGCGTTCCTTTCCCAAAAGCTACACCTGGGTGCAATGCAACCATTTCGCCGGAAACTGCTCCATCATGGCGTCCGCGGCGCAGATCCCCTTTGCCTGGTCGTGGTTTTGGGGCTGTATCTGCGTGGTCTGGCTCGACGGCGTGGAGTACAGGCTGGCGACTTACCGGGGAGCGCAAATCAAGCGCAGGGACGAAGGGCAGCTGCTGCTTGTGCAAAAGGATCTGTCCCTGAACGTGCTTTTCCCGCATCCACGCTGCGGATATGCGCTGGACGCTCCGAACCGGGGAAGAATGAAGCGGATTGTCCGCGAGGCTCCCTGCACTACCGCCTGTTTTGAATTTCGGCGGGGAGATCGGGTCCTGTTCCGGGAGGAAAGCCCGTTTGCCAGTTATGAATACGTTTGAATACGTCGTTTGGCCGGTACGGGGAAAGCGCTTTTCCGAACAGCTTTTTCCTGCCGGACCGGGCGCGGGGATCAACCGCGCGCTTTGCGCCGGTTCCGTCTGCGGACTTCAGCGCTTTTTCAGCTCGGCGAGCAGGCTGGTCTTTTTTTCCGTCTTATGCGCCATCCTCCACAAGGAGTCGCGGTGGAGGACGAGCAGCAGGGCCGTTCCGGCCAGAACCGGCCAGCCCGCCGCGGCCCCGTCCGACTGAAGGACCAGCGGCAGATAGACGACGGGGATCGCCAAGGCCCCGGCCGCGGGGTATCCCGTCGCCAGCCGCACGCAGAGGCCGGCGACGTTCGCGGCGATGCCCCGGAGCGGGGAAAACAGGACGAGGTAGGTGCAGGTGACGGCAACGCTCCTCCCGCCGCGGAATTTGTTCCAGAACGGGAACCCGTGCCCCAGCGCCGCGCCGATGCCCGCGTAAAGGACCGCCGTGCCGCCGAGGGACGGGAAGAAAACGTATCGGCAGAGCGCGCAGGGAACGGCCGTTTTGAGAATGTCTCCGAGCAGGGTGACGGCGCCCCATTTCATCCCCAGAAGGCCCGTCACATTGGCAGTTCCCGGATTTTTTGTGCCGGTCTCAAAGACGCTTCTGCCCGTTTTATGGCGAACGACCGCGTCCGCCGTTAAAAAGCAGCCGCAGAAATAACCGACGATCATACATAGAATACGCATGTCCGTCCTTTCCTTTCCGCGCGAAAGCGCAGTTCCTCTCCGTGCAGAGTCTACTCCGAAACGAAAGGACATGCAAGATGCGCCTCGGAATGATTGGCGCCGCCGGGCGGGTCCTTCAGAGCGAGCCGCGGCGCCAGCGCGCGGAACGCCAGAACGTCAGCCCGACGGCAACCGCAAGGGAGAGCAGCAGGATCTCCGCCGCCCGCGCCGGGGAATCGAACGGCGCGGTTTGCCCGGCGTAGAGATTGGCGGCCGGGTTCATCGCCTTGCAGACATTGACGTTGGACAGGAAATCCATCATCGGATTCGCCCCGCCGAGCTTTTGGAAGGCATACTCCGCCCCCAGGAACAGGACGGCGGCGGCGCACGGCGCGACGGCTGTTTTCGAGCGCGCGGACGCATACGCCGTCAGCGCGGCGACGGCCAGCGAGCCGGAAAAGATCAGAAGCGCGGCGAGCGCGCAGTACGCGCCGACAGCCATTTTGAATTTCACTCCCGGATAGACCGTTTCGATGCCTTTGCTCCACTTGGGGAACCCGCCCCAAAGCAACCCGAACAGGAAAGCCGTCCCTGTATAGGCGAAATTCACCAGCGCAGCGAACAGGAAGACCGCCGCAACCCTCGCCCGGCAAAGCGCGCCGCGGCCGCGGGCGCAGGTGCTGAATTCCTCCCGCGTGCGGCTCTGGACGTCGCCCGCGAACAGCGGGGAAATCCCGAGGATCAGCGTCAGCGTGACGAATACGGGCAGCACGCCGCCGAACGCCCAAAACGGCAGGAATGCTCCTTCCTGGAGATGGAGATAGGCGTCCCGGAATTTGGGAAAACAGACCGCCGCGGCAAAAATCAATAAGTAGCCGAAAAACAAAATCCCTACGCCCGGCGACAGAGCCATTTTTTGCAGTTCATACGGCACCAGAGGCGGGCTTTTCTTCGCTTTCAATTCTTCACCTGCTTTTTCGTGTAGAACCGGAAGCAGAGCAGCAGGGCGGCGATCATGACCAGAACGGTCACGCAGAGGTTCACCCAGACCGTGGAGACCGGATTGCCGAACAGGTCGGTCACGCGGTAACGCGCGACAAGTTCCTGCCACGACATGGTCATGAAGATGCTGAGCTCCGCCGGAAAGGTGAGCAGGGTGCTTTCTCCCGCGCCGAGGGCGACCAGCTTTTTCAGCACGAATCCGGCGACGAAAAATCCGCCTGAAAGGAAGAAGGGAAACAAAGCGTTTTTCGCGAGGGCGGACAGGCACATCACGACCGCGGCGAGCGCAAAGGCCCCGAGGAAGGAGCCGGCGATCTGGAATAAATAGTAGGATCGGGCGGAAAAGTGATAGGGCGACATGTAAAACTGCGGCAAGCTGGCAAGGGGGATGTCTTCTCCGGGCAATTTGAAGATAACAGCGTAAACGCCGAAGCCTACCAGCTGGAAAAACGCGGTGACGACGGCCGTATAAATAAACCCGGCGATCAGCTTGCCGCCGAACACCCCCGCCCGGCCGTCCCGCGAGGTCAGCATTTCCGACTGCGTCCTGTTGGCGTATTCGTCGGAATAGATACCGCACAGGCCGAGGATCACCAGAAATGCGATGTCAAGCGAAAGATAGGTGTGGTTCAGGTCCACGAATTCATCCCATCGGCTGAGGTCCGGCTCGATCTGCGGGGCGGTAACGTACAGCTGATATTCCCGCTCGGCCATCTGGTAGGCGAACGAGCCCGTTTCGCCTTTGCTTTCCAGGGAAGCCAGCTCGTTTTGCAGCCGTTCCGTCTCCGCCCGCCGGTCGTCCAGCCGCTCGCGGTAATACCGGATCTCGTCGATCATGGTTTCATTCAATATGTCGGCCACGCTTACGCCATGCCTGGTTTCCCCGCGATATTGCTCCGTATAGGAGACGATGCTTTCGGGCAGAAGCTCTTTCATGTCTTCGCTGAAGGCGGCGATTCCCTTTCCACCGCTGTTCACCTTTTCCTCCAAAGCCTTCGCCTTTGGGACAAAGTCATCCGCTTTGGCCGCCTGTATGACAACGTCGTGAAACCGGGCGAGCGAATACCGGGTACCGATGCTGTCCAGATCCTGGGCGGTGATAAGGGAAAGAAAAACGACGAAAAAAGCGGCGACGGCATAGAGGTATTTTTTGCTGAAGATTTTATAAAGCTCGGTCTTGATCACATACCCGTTCATACGGCTTCCCTCCCGAAATAATGGAGGAAAACGTCCTCCAGCGTCGGCTGTTCCGGCCGGGCGTCCCCGAGCGGCTTTTCGGCGGACACGATGCGCAGCGCCAGTCCGTCCGCCCGCTGGGCGATGTTGCTTACGTCGTACTTTTCCTTGAGCCGGTCGGCTTCCCGCCGCGGCACCGTGACGGACCAGACCATCCCCTCCACGCTGCGGAGGAGGTCCTCCGTCGTGTCCATGCGCAGCAGGCGGCCCTCGCGCATCAGGATGACCTTGCCCGCGATGAATTCCACGTCGGTGACGATATGCGTGGAGAGAAGCACGATCCGGTCGCCGGAGATTTCGGAGACGATGTTCCGGAAGCGGATGCGTTCCTGCGGGTCGAGCCCGGCCGTCGGCTCGTCGAGGATCAGGATCTTCGGATCGTTGAGCAGCGCCTGCACGATGCCGATCCGCCGGAGCATCCCGCCGGAGAAGCCGCCGAGTTTCTTGTCCGCCACGTCTTTGAGGCCGACCAGCTCCAGCAGGGAAACGATGGTTCCGTCGGCTTCGCCCGACGGAATTCCTTTTAATGCGGACAGATATTTCAGAAACCGCCGCGCGGTGAAATTCCGGTAGACGCCGATCTCCTGCGGCATGTAGCCGAGCTTGTCGCGGTAGGCCGCGCCGAGCTCGGAGATGTCCACGCCGTCGAGCCGGATGCGGCCCGAGGACGGCGTCAGGATGTCGACCATCATCCGCATCAGGGTGGTCTTTCCCGCGCCGTTCGGCCCGAGCAGACCGTACACACCCCGCTCGAACTCCGCCGAAAAATCCTCCACCGCGTATTTTTGGCCGAATGCTTTCGTCACATGGCTGAGTGTCAGTTTCATTTTCAGGTTCCTTCCTGTTCCGGTTGATTTTTGGGAGAGCGGGCGCATAATTTCAGGAAAAACGGAACCGCGCTGACCGTCGTGATCCCGGCGGCCGCGGCGGTGTTCAGGTCCACGGCGAACCGGTAGAACTCCGGAACCTGGAGCGCCAGCGTTCCGGCGATCACCCAGACGGCGAGCAGGGCGGAGACGGAGAGCGGGCAGCTGCGCCCGCCCGTCAGGAACAGGGCCGCGGTGCCGACCCAGAACAGGGCGGTCAGGCTGGAGAAGGCGAGCTTCCACCCTTCGTAGGAGGTCCCGACGCAGAAAAGAGAGAGAGCGGCCGTCACCGCGAGGTCGCAGGCCAGCCCCACCAGCAGCTTTGCGAGATAGAGCTGCCGGATGCTGAATTTGCAGGTCTTTTCGATTTCCGCGACCTGCCGCTCCCTGCCCCAAAAGGCGTCGATGAGATTCGACAGGAACGGGAGCGGGGCGAGCAGCGGAAGCACCGCGTACGGCGACAGGTTCCAGAGGGAAAACCGGAGGGCGTACACGCCGAACGCCAGAAGCAGCGCGCAGAGCATCCAGTACAGCGGCGTGCGGCAGCGCGCTTCCAGCAGGACGATGCGGAACAGGCCGTCCGTCCCGCGGCTTCCCGCCCGCCGACGGGCGGGAAGGTACTCCGCGATCCGGTCGCAGGCCGCTTCGATTTTCTGATCGGAAACCGAGGGGACCTCAAATTCCTGAAAAGGAATGGCTTTATTCTCCTTCACGATTCTCATCTCCCAACAGCTTCCGGAGCTTCTCAAGCCCGTATTTCAGCCGGGACTTGACCGTCGCGTCCTTCGCGCCCGTCGCTTTTGCGATCTCCGCGATTTTCAGCCCGTGGTAATACTTCAGCACCACGGCCTCCCTCTGCTCCGGGGGAAGCCGCCCCATGGCTTCTTTCAGCTCCGCCTTTTGCGCCGCGTCGGGAGCCGCGGAGTCTTTCAGAAGATCCTCAGCGAGCTCCTCCTGCGGATGGTTCTTCCGGTACCGCCAGTCGTTGCGCAGGGAATTGGAGGCGATGGAAAAAAGCCAGGCTTTGAGCTTTCCGTTGTTTTTATAGGCCGGGATCGCGGAGACCGCCTTGATGAACACCTCCTGCGTCAGGTCGCAGGAGCGGTGGTAATCCCCGGTGTTCCGGTAAAAATAGGCGAAGATCGTCCGGTAATGGAGCTTCACCAGCGCGTCCATCGCTTTCCGGTCTCCCCGTTTGACCTTTTCGACCAGCCTTTTTTCCTCCATCCGATCACCGCCCGCTCCTATTCTATAACACTTCGGCGACGCAAAAAGATTGAAAGCCGTCTGAAAATTTATTTTACGGTTCGCCGCCGGCTTTCAAATCCGTGCAGCGGGGCGTTTTTTCCCTTTGCATAAAAGAGCCTTCAGCCGCAACTCCGTCCTGCGGCTGAAGGTTCTTTCCCGTGGAAATCCGTTCGGATCCGAAACCCTGGCTTGCCGTTTTCCGGCCCCGGATGTTCGGCTTTGCGGTCCCCCTGCGTCCGCTTCCTGCCCGCGCGTCGCCGCTCAGGCGATGAGCGACGGCACGTCGCCCCAGGAGATGATGCGGAAGCCGCAGGAATCGATGATGGCTTTTACTTCGTCGTCCATATAGAACCGGTACTCCAGGCAGCGCCTGGCGTGGAATTCCGGCATCAGATACCGGTTTTCCTCCATATCCGCCACGGGGTGAACCGTATGGAGGTAGAAGCCGTCTCCGAGCGCGTTCAGCGCCGCGTGAAAATTCCGCTTCATCTGTTCGAGGGAATCCGCCGCCGGGATGCGGATGTCGACGGACGGGGCCGTGGGAATCTTCGCTTCCAGCCGGTGAATCTCCGGATCGGAGGGCGCCCAGCCGAACAGTTTCGCGGTCAGCCCGTGCTGAGCGGCAAGCTCCAGGTAGGCCCGGTAGAAATCCGGCCGGGCAGCCACGGAAACCATATGGCTGTCGATGTGGGACGGCCGCAGGCCCCAGCGTTCCGCTTGGCGGATCTGCGCCTCCATCTCCGTCCGGAATTCCTTCCCGTCGGCCCGCTCCGCTACTTCGTGCGTGGTTTTGGGCAGAAAGCCGTCCGCGTCCAAGAGGGTGGGCACGCTGCCGGAATCCGCGGTCGGTTTCCATCTCATGCGGTCGTATTCGCAGGTATGGGTGAGGTGGACGCCGACGTCGCGGGAGGGATTCTGCCGGCTCCACCGGACCATGTCGTACGCCCACGGCCCGTTGATCAGGATGCTGGCGCTTCGGGCGATTCCTTTCCCGAACAGGTCGGCGACGGCCCGGTTCGCCGCATACGACACCCCCGCGTCGTCCATATGGATCAACAGGTATTTTCCGCCCGGAAAACGATGCTTCGGCATTTTTCCGTCATTCCTTTCTCTTTTGCGCTGGAAAGCGCCGGTCCGGTTCATTCGGCATGTATGGGCCGGGGAGCCGCTTCCGCTGCGTGGTTTCGGTATTGCTGCGGCGTTTCGCCGGTGTACTTTTTGAAGAAGCGGGTAAAATACGACGCCGTTTCAAAGCCCAGCGCGGCGGAGATTTCATTGATTTTCTCGTTGCCGCCGCGCAGCATCTGCCTGGCTTTCCGGATCTTGACGCGCGAAACGTAGGTTGAAAGGCTCTCGCCGGTCACCTGCTTGAACAGCCGGGACAGGTAGAACGGGTGGTAGTGCAGCAGCTCGGCAAATCTGGACAGAGACAGGTCCCCGCCGATGTGCTGGTCCGCATAGGCCTGGATGAAGCCGAAAACGCGGTTGGCGTTGACGAAGCTTTCCTTTTTCTGCACGTCGAAGATGACGTCCGCCAAGGTTCGGAAGTAACGGATGACATCGGGCCACGCCTGGAACGACCACATGTTCGTGAGCTTGCTCAGGTCGATATGCGGGGAGACCTTTTCGGTGATGTTCCACCGGTTCAGGCAGGAGAGGAAAATGACGGATATGGAGTAATAGACTTCGGCGCAGACGTCCATGCCGGCGTCCGGGCCGACGGCCCCCATAATCTCTTCGTAATACGCGAGAAATTCCCGCCGCATCCCGTTCTCGAGGCAATGCTTCAGGGTGGGTATCCGGTTCAGCTGAGGGCGTATCTTGTTTTCCCGTTCCGCTTCGGTCTCCGGCTGCCCGGCTCCCGCTCCGTTTTCCCCGTCGATCAGCAGCGTCTCGCCGCTCAGGACGGATTCCCGCAGCAGCCTCCCCCCGAGGTCCTCGACCTGGAGGGGAACGTCTTCCCATGGGACCGGGTTGCTCAGGGCGTAGGACACCGGCACCCCGTAGAGACCCCGGCCCGTTTCCTGAAACGAATCCATGGAGCCCTTCATGACCTGCCGGCAGCGGTCCCATGCCTCCCGGCCGTCGCCGGCCGCTTCCTCGCGCGGCTGGACGTACCACAAAATCTGGCTGTCCGTCACGAAGGACGCGGCGCGGGCAAAGTCCCGGATCTGTTTCTGGACGGCGCTCTGGATGCCATAGAGGACGACGTTCTTCCGGGAGTTCCGGACCCCGCCGCGCAGGCAGTCCGGCCGCGCCATCAGGATCATCACGGGCATCCGGGCGTCCAGCGGGATCTCGAATTCCCTGAACTGGGCTTCCAGCTCCTCGCGGCTGCCGTTCCATCCCCCGGCCGCCTCGGCGAGGCATTTGGACTGGAGCAGCGGCATCGCCAGCGAGATGCTGCTTTTCGCGCGGTCCAGGAGCAGCCGGTTTTTCCGCTCGCTCTCGATGACCCCGATCGTCCGGCGCAGGGCGTCGACGACGACGCTTTCGTCTTCGCTTTTGAGGATGTAATCGGCCCCCTCGCAGCGGATGGCCGACTGGACGTAGTCGAATTCGTCGTACCCCGTCAGGAACAGCACCCTGCAGTCGGGCCATATGCGCCGGACGGCCTTCTGCAGTTCAAAGCCGTTCATGCCCGGCATGGTAATATCCGTAATCAGGATGTCGATTTTCTCCTTTTCCGCACGTTTCAGCGCTTCCGGTCCGGAATAGGCCGTGTAGATGTCGAGTGAAAGCTCCGGCCGGTCGATGAACAGGTCGTAGATGTTATCCGCGATCAGAGGCTCGTCATCCACGATCAGCAGGCTGTACATCGGGCAATTCCTCCTTCCGTTCGGACAGGCGGCTCTGCGGCTCTCCCGGCTGCGCGGAGGGGCCGGTTTTCAGCCTCACTTCCACGCGCAGGCCGCCGGACTCTCCCCGGGACGCGAACAGACCGCTGGTTTCCCCGAATTTGATCCGGATCCGCGTGTTGACGTTCGCCAGGGCGGAACTGTCGCCCGGCGTTCCCCGGGACGCGATCGCCGCGCGGATCGCCGAGAGCTTCCCGTCCGTAAGCTCGTCGCCGTTGTCTTCGATGATGATGCGCAGGAATTCGGGATCTTCCGCCGCAAGCACGGACAAAACCCCGCCTTTCGCCTTGTTTTTCAGCCCGTACTGGAACGCGTTTTCCACGATCGGCTGAAGGATCAGCTTCGGGACCATCAATTCCCGGAAGCGTTCGGGCAGAGCGCCGATCCGGGCGCTGACCCGGTTGGAAAACCGGATCGACTGGATGCCGACGTAATCCAGCATATGGTCGTATTCCTTCCGGAGGGGGACGTCGGCGGTGACGTTTTTGGTGATGTACTGGTAGTATTTCCCGAGGTGCAGCGTCAGCTTCTGGGCGCAATCGTAATCTTCCATCTTGATCAGGTTGTTGACGATCAGGATGCAGTTGTAAAGGAAATGGGGGTTGATCTGATACTGCAGCTGCTTGAGCTCCGCCTCTTTGACGCAGAGCTTCTGCTCGTACACCGTCTGGATCAGGGTGCGCAGCCGCCGGAACATCTCGTTGAACTGCCCGTACAGAAAGCCGAATTCGTCCTGCCGCGCGTACCGGATGCTGACGTCGAATTCCCCGTTCCCGATATTGCCGAAAGCGCGGATCAGCTTTGTGAGCGGCTGGACCACCAGGCTCCGGATCCAGACCGAAAACGCCAGCACCAGCGCAAGCGTCAGGGCCGACATCACCGCCAGCAGGATTTTGTTTTCCCACAGGCTTTTGGACAGGGCGGCTTCCGGCTCATAGACGATCAAGGTCGAATCCAGCAGGCCGGACCGCTGATAGGTGACGATGTACTTTCCTTCCGGAAGCTCCAGCCGGGCCAGCTCCGCCGCCTCCGTCGCCGGGGCGTGAAGGCGGACGTAGTCCCGGATCTCCCGGGCGACGGCCGAGTCCGTCGGGACGACGTCCAGCCCGTTTTTCCCACCGACCAGCATGGCGGCGGCATAGGCGTCCGTCAGCTCATGCAGAATGTTCCGCACCTTTTCAACGGATATTTTGACGCTGATGACGAATCCGCCGTCCCGGGCCGCTCCGGCTCCGCCGGACTCGGTGGAACCGATGAGGATGTAATAGCTGTCGCCCCGCCGGAAGAACGGCAGCGTCTGCGACCGGGCCATCTCGCTGGCTTCGGCGAATTCGCCGCCGCTCAGCTCGGAGAGGATAGTGTCGCTGATTTTCGTCCGGATCGAAGGAATGTATACGCAGTCGCCGTCCACGAACGTGCTGCAGTTTTTCAGCTCCGTGATCTTTCCGCGAAGGCGGTTGATGCATTGGTAGTAGTCGTAGCTTCCTTCCTTCACGCTCAGGCTGACGAGCTGATGGAGGTCGCTGTCGCTGAACAGCTCCGATTGGATCCGGGAGATCTCCTGCATGTCGTTGTCGAGGCCGGAAAGATAAAACCGGACTTTGGCCCTGGAAAATTCCATTTCCTCCATCCGGATCTTGTTTTGGATGGAGATGTTCACTTGCAGGCTGAAGGCGTACAGGGGCAGGATCAGCACGATAAAGACCATCATGATCCGTGTAAAAATATTCGGCTTCCATTTTGGAAAAATATTCCGCCTGCGCATGGCCTTCCATCCTTTGACGCCTGTAATTTACACAGAAAAGCGGTTTACACGTCTCTCATTATAGTGCACTTTACGGGGATGTCAATTGTCTCCGGATGCAGCCGGTTCCTTCTTCCCGCTCAGCCTTTGACGCTGCCCAGCACGATGCCCTTCGTGAAATATTTCTGCAGGAACGGGTACACCATCATGATGGGCAGGGCCGTGACGAACACCATCGCCGACCGGATGGTGGTGGAGGAGGCGAGCTGGATCTTTTCCTGAATTCTGAAGTCCACGCTGGAAAGGGCGATCTGCGTCAGGTCGATATGCAGGATCGACTGCAGGTACGTCTGCAGCGGGTAATGCGACAGCGTGCTCATGTAGACCATGCCGCCGAACCAGTCGTTCCAGTGGCCGACCATCGTGAACAGGGTGACGGTGGCCAGGACGGGCTTGGAGATCGGCACGATGATCCGGAAAAGGATGGAAAAGTGCCCGGCCCCGTCGATGACGGCGGCTTCCGACAATTCTTTCGGAAGCTGGCGGAAGAAGTTGAGCATGAGGATGCAGTTCCAGACGTTGGCGCAGCCGGGCAGCACCAGCGCCCAGATCGTGTCGTACAGGCCGGTGAATTTCACCACCAGGAAGGTGGGGATCAGGCCGCCGCTGAACAGCGTGGTAAAGAAGAAGTACCACAGGTAATATCTGCGCGCGTGAAAATACGAGGAATCCATGGAGAGAGGGTAGGACGTCAGAATATTGACGACCAGCGTCAGGGACGTGCCCAGGATCACGCGCTCGACGGAGACGCCCAGGGAGTTCCAGAACACCTTGTTGGCGAAGACGATCTCGTAGGAGGCGGTGGTGGGCTCGATCGGCCAGAACGTCACTTTGCCGGCGGCCGCGTAGTGCCCGGCGCTCAGCGACAGGGAGAGCAGGTTGAGCAGCGGGGCGACGCACAGCAGCGCGAGCAGCGTCAGAAATATGAGGTTGATCCCGTAAAAGATGTCGTAACCGCGGCTCCGGTTCAGGTTGCCGTGCTTTCGCATCGATACCACTATCCTAAAATATTTCATAATGGGCGACCTTTTTGGCCAGCATGTAGGACGTGACGATCAGCGCCATGCCGCAGACCGCGTTGAAAAGCCCCATGGCGGCGCCCAGCGAATAGTCCCCGCCCTGAAAGCCTTTGCGGAACACCAGCGTGTCGATCACGTCGGCCACGCCGTAGACGGGCACGCTGTAGAGGTTGTAGATCTGGTCGAAGCCCGCGTTCAGGATTCCCCCGAGGGAAAGCACCCCCTGCAGCACGATGATCGGCAGCATGCCGGGAAGGGTGACGTGCCATGTCTGCTGCAGGCGGTTGGCGCCGTCCACCATGGCCGCTTCGTACAGCCCGGGATCGATCCCCGTGATGGCCGCCAGGTAAACGATGGTGGAAAAGCCGAATTCCTTCCATATGTTCGAGCCGATCAGGATCGCCAGGAACGAGCCGTTGTCCGTGAGATAATTGAACGGCTCCAGATTGAGCGACGACCGGAAGCCGTTGATCACGCCGTCGGGGCCGAACAGGTTGGTGATGATGCCGGCCAGCACCACCCACGACAGGAAGTGCGGCAGGTAGATCAGCGTCTGGATGGTGCGCTTCGCAAACATGTTGCGGATTTCATTGAGCAGGATGGCGACGATGATCGGAACGAAGAACATCGTCACGATTTTCAGCACCGAGATCCGCAGGGTGTTGAGCAGGGCCTGGGAAAACTCCGGGTCCCCGAACACCCGGTTGAAATTTGCCCAGCCGACGAACTGCGACGTCCAGAAGCCGTTGAGGCCCTTGGACCAGTCGTAATTTTCAAAGGCGATGACGACGCCGAACATGGGCAGATAGTGGTAGATGAACACGATGACGACCGCGGGGATCAGCATGAGATGCAATCCTCTGGTCGGCAGGAGCATGGTCCTGGGCTTCTTTTGCTTTTTTGCCGGGCTCTCTTTCCGCCCGGCAACCGCTGCTGTTGCCACGGGTAAAAACCCCTTTCCGGCCCGCTCCGCGGCGGGCAGACTCAGAAACGCGGCCGGGATGCCTCGGCGGTATCCCGGTCTGCGCGCTTTATAACCGACGGGAATATCCGGATGGAATCCGCCGGATTATTAGCCGTTCTTTGCGATCCATTCCTCGGCTTCCTTGCAGGCGGCGTCGCCGCCGTTTGTCTTGACGAAGTTCACATAGCTCTGGAAATAGCCGTCCACCTTGCCGGTCAGGATCGCCTGCGTAAGATCCTTTGTGGCTTCGGCAGCCCAGTTTTGGGCGTTCGCCGAGTAGGTCGCCGTCTCCGGCCCCCAATAGGCGTCCGTCTTCCAGTCGCCGGTGTTCTCCTTGGTCAGCTTGATGTCCTCGTCGACAGGACCGCCGGGCTGGAAGCACTTCCAGTAGGTGAAACTGATCCACCAGTTTTCCCCGGCCTTTCCCTTTTCCTTCCAGTCGTCCAGATATTTGTAGTAGTTGTCTTTGGCCGTCGCGGTCAGCTTGCTCGTATCCCCGGTCCGGAACGCGTCGATGGCCAGCATTGTGTTGTTCAGTTGGTTCTCCGGGTCTTCGATGTGGCAGACGCAGTTCCAGAATTCGGCCCAGCCGCCCTGTTTGCCGCTGTTATAGGTGTTGTCCGTGATCCAGGAGGGCTTCGGATCGTTGAAGATCGCGGTGCCAAGGTTGAAAAGCTTCATCACGGCTTCCGGGTGATTGCATTTTTTGTTGACCAGGACCACGTTGGGGTAGCTGGCTTCGGCGGTATACTGCGGCGCCTTGCCGTCCTCCGTGGTCAGCGGGACGAAGACGCAGTCGCCGTCCGGGTTGGTCTGGAGCCAGTTGTAGATGCTCGTGTTCCCGGCCATGCCCTGGGGAGTGCCAGCGAACACGCCCACTTTGCCGTTGAGCCAGTCTTTTTCCAGCTCGGCGCTGGTGTCGACGGCGAAATCCTTGGAGATCAGCCCCTGCTTGTACCAGTCCGCCAGAACCTGCCAGGACTTTTTTGTGCTCTGGTCGGTGTTGGATATCACCAGTTTGCCGTCCTTTTTCATCCACCGGCCGTTGCTGGCGCCCACCGCGGCCGCGACTACGCTGCCCAGCGACACCGTCTTATCCATCTGGATGCCGTAGGTGCCCGCCTGGCCGCCCGGCTTTTTCGCAACGAACTGCTTCATGGCGTCGACTACTTCCGAGAAATTTTTCGGCGTGTCGAGGCCGACCTTATCCAGCCAGTCCTTCCGGATCCAAAAGCCTTTCCTCTGCGGAGTACCCTGGATCTGGGCGGGCAGGCCCATCAGCTTTCCGTCGACGCTCCAGCACTGCATTGCCTTGGGGTCCTTCTGGAAGATGGCCTTCACCTGGTCCGACGCGTATTTGTTGTAGACGTCGGTCATGTCCCACACTTTGCCGCTCGCGATTTCCTTCACCGCCAGCGTCGTGTAGCAAGGGATGATGTCCGGCAGCGAGTCGGAGGCGGCCGCAATGTTGAATTTGGTGTCGAATTCCGTGCCGTAGCTCGGGGCCGTCCACGCCTGCGCGACCTTGATGTTCAGTTTGTCCAGATAGGTCTTGGTCCACCAGTTGTTGTTGACGTCCTCGCCGGGGTCCAGCGTCATAAAGGAGGCGAATACCCGGCACGACGTCAGGCTGATCGTCTCGTCGTATTTGCCCAGCGGGTCGACCGATTCCACCTTTTCCTGGGATGAAGCCGGAGCCGAATCCAGGGCCGGTCCGCTTGAACCCGTGGGACCGCCGCAGGCTGTGGACGCAAGGGCGACCGCCAGGACGCAGCCTGCAAAGGAAAGGAAGCTTTTGCGTTTTTTCATAGATACACTCCTCCTAAAGATTTGGTGATTACCTCCATTTCAATTGTAATTCCAGACAAGCATTTTGTAAATTTCACAATAATAACATTGCTTATCTTTTGATAACTCTTTGGCGGGCGCGGCGGGATGGAAATCCCTTCCTCGCTGCGCCGTTATGCGCGCATGTTTCCCGTTCGGAAAACAAAACGACCAGGGACCGAAAAATTATGCAGCGAAATGCGGCCGAAAGAGTCCGGAAGAAGAGAGAAACGCACCGGAAGCAGGTGAAAAAGGTAAAAATTTTTCCGCATGTTCTATAAAATACGTGAGTCTTTATGCCACGAAAAGCGGAAACGGATAATCGGACAAATTATCGCGCAAAGCGGGGGATAATGTATTTAATTCGCAGAAAATGAATTTTCAGGAACGCAATGCTGCATCTCCTCTTTACTTTATTGCTTTTTGGTGATAAAATACTCAACAATACCAAGAAGGTATTTCAACTGTTGATTTCAAGTGATGAGAGAGAAGGTAGAAATTATGAAAAAGGCGAAAGCTGGTTTGGCGCTGACCATGGTCGCGGCCCTTTTGCTCGGTATGGCCGGCTGCGGCTCTCCCACTGATACGTCGACGGACGCCGGCTCCGGCGCGGATTCCGCCGCCGGTTCTTCGGCGGCTGCCAGCGGCGCGTCCTCGGGAAGCACTTCCGATCTGAACGTCATGCTCGAGACCGAGGTGGAAAGCCTGGACCCGCAGATCGCGACGGACGGCACCTCGTTTGAGGTGATCGCGGATTTCACCGACGGTCTGATGCAGATGGACGCTTCCGGCAAAGCGGTTCCCGCCGTTGCGCAAACCTACGACGTCTCCCAGGACGGCAAGACCTACACGTTCCATCTCCGCAAGGATGTGAAATGGTCCAACGGAGACCCGGTCACCGCGAAGGACTTTGTGTTCGGGTGGCAGCGCGCCGTGGATCCCGCGAACGCGAGCGAGTATGCCTATATGCTCAGCGACATTGGCCAGGTGAAGAACGCGCAGGACATCATCGACAAAAAAGCCGACAAATCCACGCTCGGGGTAAAGGCGGTCGACGACTACACGCTGCAGGTCGAGCTGAACGTGCCGGTCAGCTTCTTCCCTTCGCTGATGTATTTCCCCACCTATTACCCGATCAATGAAAAATTCTTCGAGAGCTGCGGCGGCAAGTACGGCACCAGCCCGTCGACGACGCTGTCGAACGGGGCGTTCGTCCTCGATACCTACGAGCCGGCGGCGACTTCCTTCCACCTTTCCAAGAACGACAAGTACTACGACGCCTCCAAGATCAAGCTGCCCGGCCTCAGCTACCAGGTTATCAAGGACAGCCAGCAGGCGCTGATGAGCTATCAGGCCGGAACGCTGGACACGACGCTCCTGAACGGCGACCAGGTGGACCAGGTCAAAGACGATCCTTCTTATAAAAGCGTCGGCGCCGGCTACCTGTGGTATATCGCCCCCAACATCAGCAAAATTCCGGCGCTGGCCAACCAGAACCTCCGCCTTGCCATGACGTTTGCGCTGAACCGCGAGAGCATCACGGCGGACGTCCTGAAGGACGGTTCCACGCCGACCTATACGGCGGTGCCGCCGCAGTTCGCCACCGGCCCGGACGGCACGGACTTTTCCGCGGATCAGAAGAAATTCTCCGCATACTGCGCGTATGATACCGCAAAGGCGCAGGACTACTACGCAAAGGCGAAAAAAGAGCTCAATGCCTCTTCCTTCCAGTTTAAGATGACCGTTGACGCCGACGACGCCCCGCAGAAGGTTGCGCAGGTTGTCAAGGAACAGGTCGAAAAGACGCTTCCCGGCGTGACGATCGACCTTGTCGTGGAGCCGAAGAAACAGCGTGTGGAAGATATGCAGGACGGCAACTTCGAGCTTGGCCTTACCCGTTGGGGTCCGGACTACGCCGACCCGATGACATACCTCGGCATGTGGGTCACGAAGAACTCCAACAACTACGGCAGCTGGTCGAACGCCGATTACGACGCGCTCATCCAGAAATGCACTTCCGGCGACTTCTGCACAAAGCCGACGGAACGCTGGAACGCTATGTTTGACGCCGAGAAAATCGTACTCGAGCAGGCAGTCATTTTCCCGCTGTACACGCAATGCAACGCCGAGATGGTCAACTCCGGGGTCACCGGCATCGAGTATCATCCGGTTGCTCTGAACCGTGTTTATAAGAATGCTTCGAAAGCAGGCTCCTAAACAGGGAAAAACCGGAAATCCGACAGGAAAACGGGACCGCACAGTGGCTCTTTCGGGAGTCACTGTGCACGTTTCTATTCCCGGCAAAGCAAGCGGACTCATATTTTATTCCATGGACCGGAAGGGAAAGTGACCCGAATGAAAAAATATGCGCTCAGGCGGATTCTGCTGTCGCTGTTTACGCTTCTTGTAATCCTGCTTGTCCTGTTCGTCCTGATGCAGCTGATGCCGGGCTCGCCGTTCAACGACGAAAAACTGAACGCGGAGCAGAAGGCGAACCTTTACGCAAAGTACGGCCTTGACCAGCCGATCTTTGTACAGTTCTTCCGCTATGTGGGAAATATGCTGACGGGAGATTTCGGCGTCAGCTACAACATCTCCAAAAACACGCCGATCTCCCAGCTGATCCAGACGCGGCTCCCCATTTCCATCGCGATCGGCGGCATGGCGGTTGCGCTCGGCACGTTGGTCGGCCTCGTGCTCGGCATCATCGCGGCAATTTGGCATGACACGGTCGCGGACACCGTCGCCACAGTCATCTCGGTGATCGGCGTCTCGGTGCCGTCGTACGTCTTTGCGCTGGCGCTGAGCTACTCTTTCGGGTTCCGGCTCCGCTGGTTCCCGATGCTGTTCACGGCGAAGCAGATTTTCGCCTCCAGCGTGCTGCCGAGCGTTTCTCTTTCCATGTTCACCATGGCCTCCATTGCGCGGTTCACGCGGAGCGAAATGCTCGAGGTGCTGGGAAGCGATTACATGCTTCTGGCCGAAAGCAAAGGCATTTCCGGCCCCGCGCTCATCTTCCGCCATGCGCTGCGCAACGCGCTGATCCCGATTATCACGGTGCTCGCGCCGCTGATTGTGGATTTGATGACCGGCTCGCTCGTCGTGGAGAAAATCTTCTCGATTCCGGGCGTCGGGAGTCTGCTCGTCACGGCCATCCAGTCGAACGACTACAACGTGGTCATTTCCCTGAGCTTCATTTACAGCGCCATGTACATCGGGATTATGCTCGCCGTGGACATCCTGTACGGCATCATCGATCCGCGCATCCGTCTGGCAAAGGAGGAAAACGCATGAAAGCATCGGCACAGCAGGCGGCCGCCCCCGTGACTGACGGCACGGTTTTTTACCCGGACGACTTCGAGCTGAAAAACAACGCGGACGAGATCCGCATCGATTCGAACTTTGCCGCACAGAGCTTCTGGAAGGAAGCGAGGATCCGCTTCTGCCGCAAAAAAAGCGCCGTGTTCGGCCTCGCTATGGTCCTTCTGATTACATTGCTGGCTATTTTCGGCCCGGGGATGAACAGCTACACCTATTCCGGCCAGGACCTTTCGAGAAAAAACTTTGCGCCCCGCGTGCCGGTCCTTGAGGACATCGGCATCCTGGACGGCGGCGAGAACATTTCCACCACCACCGGCTCCAAGAAGCTGAATTACTATCAGCTCAAGAAGCTTGACAACGTTTATTACTGGTTCGGCAGCGACACGTTCGGGAGAGATATCTGGACGCGCACCTGGAGCGGCGCGCAGGTCTCGCTCATCATCGCGGTCGCAGCCGCGCTGATCGACATGGTCATCGGCATGAGCTACGGCCTGATCTCCGGCTACTTCGGCGGCAGGGTGGACAGCGCGATGCAGCGGTTCCTGGAGGTGGCGAACGGCATCCCGAGGCTCGTGATCGTCACGCTGCTCCTGCTGGTCCTGAGCCCTGGCATGCTGACCATCATCTTCGCGCTGATGCTGACGGAGTGGATCGGCATGAGCCGCATCGCGCGCGCCGAGATGCTGAAGCTCAAGGAGCAGGAATTCGTGCTCGCTTCGCGGACGCTCGGCGCCGGCAGCTTCTTCATCATTTTCCGCGAGGTCCTTCCGAACATCATCGGCCCGGTGATCACGCAGGTGATGTTCAGCATCCCGACGGCCATCTTCACCGAGGCGTTCCTCTCGTTCGTCGGCCTCGGCATCCCCGTGCCGCAGTGCTCGCTCGGCTCGCTGATCTCGGAAGGGTTCAACAGCTTTACGACGCACCCGTATCAGATCGTGCCGCCGATCGTCGTGATGGCGCTTTTGATGCTCAGCTTCAACCTTGTCGCAGACGGCCTGCGCGAGGCGCTCGACCCGAAGCTGAAGGAAATGTGAGGAGGGGCGGTATGGAAGAGCACGATAAGATCCTTTCCGTGCGCGGCCTCGACATCGCTTTCCGGACCACGGCCGGCTCCGTCCACGCGATCCGCGGCATCGATTTCGACCTCTACCGCGGCGAGACCGTCGCCATCGTGGGCGAATCGGGCAGCGGCAAATCGGTCACGATGAAGGCCGCCATGGGCATCCTCGCCTCCAACGCGAGCGTCAAGGGGGGAACCATCCTCTTTTCCTACACGCACGCGGACGGCAGCCCGGAGACCGTGGACATCCTGAAAAAGGACAAGAAATGGATCCGCCGGCATATCAACGGGAAGCGGATGGCCATGATCTTCCAGGACCCCATGACCAGCCTGGACCCTACCATGACGATCGGCCGCCAGGTGATGGAGGGCATGATCTGGCACTTCAAGGTGACGAAGGAGGAGGCCTACCGCCGTTCGCTGAAGCTGCTGCAGGAAGTCGGCATCGTCGACGCCGAGAAGCGGATGAAAAACTATCCGCACCAGCTTTCCGGAGGCATGCGGCAGCGCGTCGTGATCGCCATCGCGCTTTCCTGCAACCCGGACCTGCTGATCTGCGACGAGCCGACCACGGCGCTCGACGTGACGATTCAGGCGATGATCCTCGAGCTGATCCGCCGCATCCAGAGGGAGCGCGGCATCTCCGTCATCTACATCACGCACGACCTCGGCGTCGTGGCCAAGGTCGCGGATTACATCGACGTCATGTACGCGGGCCGCATCGTGGAAAAGGGCACGGCGAACGAGATCTTCTACGATCCCCGGCATCCGTACACCTGGGGCCTGCTTTCCGCCATGCCGGACCTCGACACGGAGGACGAGCGCCTTTACACGATCCCCGGCTCGCCGCCGAACCTGCTTTACGAAAAGCCGGGCGACGCATTCGCGCCGCGCAACCCGTACGCGCTGAAGATCGACGACAGACTCGGCCCGCCGATGTTCCGGATCACCGACACGCACTATGCGGCCACCTGGCTGCTCGATCCGCGCGCGCCGAAAGTGGATATGCCGCCGGAGCTGCGGGCGCGCATCGCGCGCATGAAGAAGGAGGCTGGTCTGATTGCCGGCAACGAGTGATATTCCCCTCTTGAAAGTCGAGGGGCTGTGCCAGTATTTTCCCATCGACAGGAAATATACGGTCAAGGCGGTGGAGGGCGTCAGCTTCTGCATTTATCCGGGCGAGACCTACGGCCTCGTCGGGGAGTCCGGCAGCGGCAAGTCGACGATCGGCCGCAGCGTGATCCGGCTTTACACGCCCACGGCCGGGAAGGTCGTTTTCGACGGGCAGGACATCAGCGGCAAACTGACGAAGAGCCAGAAAAACCTTCTGCGGACGCAGATGCAGATGATCTTTCAGGACCCGATGGCCTCTCTCAACCCGCGCAGGAAGGTGGGGGATATCGTGGCCGAGGGGCTCGACATCCACCATATGTGCTCCGGCGCCGGGGAAAGGCGGGGCAGAGTGGAAAAGCTCCTGGAGAAAGTCGGCCTCGCGCCGGAGCACGCAGAACGGTACCCGCACCAGTTCTCCGGCGGGCAGCGGCAGCGCGTGGGCATCGCGCGCGCGCTGATCATGAACCCGAAGCTCATCATCGCCGACGAGTGCATCTCCGCGCTGGACGTTTCAATCCAGGCGCAGGTCGTCAATCTGATGCGGGACATCCAGCGCGATACCGGGACCGCCTATCTGTTCATCGCGCACGACCTCTCGATGGTGAAGTACATTTCGGACCGCATCGGCGTGCTGCACCACGGCTATCTGCTGGAGACCGGCACGAAGGACGAGATCTTCGAGCATCCTGTCCATCCCTACACGAAAAGCCTGCTTTCCGCGATCCCGTCCCCGAACCCGATCGTCGAGAAAAAGCGGACGGCGCTCTCCTACGACTATGCCGCGTCGGGGATCGACTATGCCAAGGGGACCGACCATCTGGTCGGCGGCACGCACCATATCAGGTGCACGGACAAAGAATTCGGGGAGTGGGCCTGACCTGCCGGTCCGCTGTTCCCGAAAGCGAAGGGGGCGCCGGCAAATTTGCCGGCGCCCTCCCTCGCACTTCCGGCGGCAAAGCGCGTTTCAAGGCTTTGCCGTCCGTTTTTTATTTAAAGCGGAAGCCGTCCCGAGAGACCCGCGGGGCCGTCACGACGGCTCGAACTGGCTGTTGTACAGCATGGCGTAAAAGCCGCCCTTCGCGAGCAGCTCCTCGTGCCGGCCGCGCTCGATGATGCGCCCGTCGCGCATCACGAGGATCAGGTCCGCGTTGCGGATCGTGGAAAGCCTGTGTGCCACCACGAAGCTGGTCCTTCCGCGCATGAGCTTGTCGAAGGCCTTCTGGATGCAGGCCTCGGTGCGCGTGTCGATCGACGACGTGGCCTCGTCGAGAATGAGCATCGGCGGGACGGCGAGCATGACTCTCGCAATGCACAGGAGCTGCTTCTGGCCGGCCGAGAGGCCGTCCCCGTCCTCCCCGATGACGGTGTCGTACCCCCGCGGCAGGCGCTGGATGAATCCGTGCGCGAAAGCTTCTTTGGCCGCGGCTTCCACTTCCTCCCCGGAGGCGTCCGGCTTTCCCATCGCGATGTTTTCCCGCACGGTGCCGTGCTTGAGCCAGGTGTCCTGCAGCACCATCCCGTAGGAGCCGCGCAGGCTGCTTCTCGTCACGCTCCGGATATCGTGCCCGTCCACGCGGATAGTGCCGGAGTCCACGTCGTAGAACCGCATGAGCAGGTTGATGAGCGTGGTCTTGCCGCATCCGGTGGGCCCCACGATCGCAATGCGCCGGCCCGGCTCCGCTTCCAGGTCCAGCCCCTCGATGAGAGGTTTGTCCGGGCGGTAGGAAAAGCGGACGTTCCGGAGCGCGACGTTTCCCCGCACGTCTTTCAGCACCGCCGCACCGTCCGCGTCGGCGGGCTCCTCTTTTTCGTCGATGAGGTCGAACAGGCGCTGCGCGCAGGCCACCGAATTCTGCATCTCCGTCACGACGCCGGAGATTTCGTTGAACGGCTTCGCATACTGCGAGGCGTAGCTGAGGAACGCGGTGAGCTGCCCCACCGTGATCCCGCCGCCCAGGGCGGAAAGCGCGCCGGATATGCCAACGCCGGCGTAAACGAGGGCGTTGACGAAGCGCGTCGACGGGTTCGTGACGGACGAATAGAACACCGCCTTGAAGCTGGCCCTGCGCAGGTCCTCGTCGGCGGCGTTGAATTTGCCGCACACCTTCTCCTGCATGTTGAAAGCCTCGACGCAGGACTGGCCGCCGACCATCTCCTCCACGATCGCCGTCATGGCGCCGCGCTTCACGGACTGGTCCCGGAAATGGACGTAGCTCTTTCTGGCGATGAATCCGGCCGCGAAGATGGACAGGGGCGTGATGCAGATCACGACCAGCGTGATGAAAGCGCTGAGCCGGAACATGAACGCGAGCGTCATCAGTATGGTCAGCACGCCGGTGAAAAGCTGCGCGAAGCCCATGAGCAGGCCTTCGGAGAACTGGTCCACGTCGGTGATGACGCGGCTCACCACGTCCCCGTGGCTGTGCGAGTCGACGTAGCGCAGCGGGAGCTTCTGCAGCTTTGCGAAAGCCGCGACGCGCAGATCCCGCACGATGCCGTAGGCCACGCGGTTCGTGAGGGCCGTCATGCACCACTGGAAAGCCGCGGTGCTTCCCAGGACGAGGCACATTTTCGTCAGGGTTTCACCGAGGGCGGGGAAATCCACCTTCCCTTTTCCGAGGATGGCGTCCACCGCCTGCCCGGTGAGCACGGGGATCGTCAGGGTGGTCGTCACGACGGCCACGGCCAGCACGAGGCTCAGGATCAGCACCGGGGCGTACGGCTTCATCAGGCCGAGGATGCGCCGCACGGTTCCCCGGCGCGCGGAGCTTTTTGCTTTTTTCATGCCCCGAGCGCCTCCTTTTCCGATAGTTGCGACAGGCAGATCTCCCGGTAAAGCCCGCAGCTTTTCAAAAGCTCCGCGTGGCTGCCGCACCCCGCCATGCGGCCGTCGTCAAGCACGAGGATGCGGTCGGCGTTCCGGATCGTGGCGACCCTCTGCGAGATGAGAAAGACGGTGGTTCCGGCGCAGTCGCTCCGGATGGCTTTGCGCAGGGCCGCGTCGGTCGCGAAGTCCAGGGCGGAGGAGGAGTCGTCGAGAATCAGGATCCGCGGTTTTCCCGCGAGAGTGCGCGCGATGGAAAGCCTCTGCTTCTGGCCGCCGGAGAAGTTTTTGCCGCTCTGCTCCACGGCCGAGCCGAGCCCCTTTTCCTTGGAGGCGATCACGTCCGCCGCCTGCGCCGTGCGCGCGGCCTGCGTCAGCTCGCCGTCCCCGGCCGTTCCGCCCCCCCAGCGGAGGTTGTCCCCGATCGTGCCGGAGAACAGGCGGGCGTTCTGTTCCACGATGCCGACGAGCTTCCGCAGCGATCTCACGGTATATTCCCTGACGTTTCTCCCGCCTATGACGACCTCGCCCCGCCCGGCGTCGTAAAACCGCGGGATCAGGTTGGCTATGGTGGTCTTGCCGGAGCCGGTGCCGCCGATGATGCCGACGGTCTCGCCGGGCGCCGCACGGAAGCTGATGTCGCTGACCGATTCGGACGCGGCGCCCGGGTACGCGAAGCCGACGTTCCGGAATTCCACCGAGGGTTCCGCCTCCGTGGCGTCCAGCGTGCCGTCCTCCATGGAGTTTTGGACCGCGAACACCTCGTTGATGCGCTTCGCGCACGCCGAAGCCTTGGCGAGCAGGATGATGAGGTTCGCGAGCTTGATCAGCTCGACCAGGATCTGGGAGATATAATTGACCAGGGCGACCACCTGCCCCTGCGTCAGGTCGCCCGCGTCTACATGGACGGCGCCCGTCCGCAGGACGGCGGCCAGGCCCAGGTTGACGGCCGCGTAGGTCAGCGGATTCATGAGCGCGGATATCCTGCCCACCCTGACCTGCTCCCCCGCCAGGTCCTCGGCCGCCGAGCGGTAAGCCGCTTTTTCCGGTTCCTCCCTGCGGAAGGCGCGGATCACCCGCACGCCCTCCAGGTTTTCGGAGGTCTTCAAAAGCAGCCCGTCCAGCTTTTTCTGGACGGATCTGTACAGTTTGACGGTGCTTCGCATGATGAAAAACACGATCACGAACAGCGCGCAGATCACGCCGGTGAAAAGGAGGCCCTCGTCTCCCTTGATCCGGTACGCCATCAGCATGGCGCCGAACACGATGAAAGGGGAGCGCAGGACGAGGCGGAAAAACATGTTGACCCCGTTCTGGATCTGGTTGGAGTCGCTGGTCATCCGGGTGACGAGGGTGGCCTGCCCGATCCCGTCCGTTTCGGCGCGGGAAAGCCCCATGATATGGCGGAACAGGTCGTCGCGCAGCGCGGTTCCGAATCCGGCCGCGGCCTTTGAGGAATAGTACTGCGCGGTGACGGCGCTGCACAGCCCGACGAGCCCCATGGCGACGAGCAGCGCGCCGCGGCCGTAAATGTAGCCGCGGTCGTTTCCGGCGATGCCCCTGTCGATGATGTCGGCCACGACGAGCGGGACCAGAAGCTCGAACGCGGCTTCCAGAAGCTTGAAAATGGGGGAGAGCACGGATTCTTTGAGATAGCCCTTCAGATACCTTGACAGTTTCAGCATATGCGTTTCTCCCGCCGTTCAGAAATACGGCGGCCCCTTTCACAAATGGCGCCCGGCCCTGCCGGCGCGGTATTATTATGGACCGGCGGGGCCGTTCTTAAATAAGGAAAAGCGCTTCTTCGGCCGTCCGCTCGGAACAGACGGTTCCCACCGGCCCCGCGGGAACGGTTACGCCCGCGCGCCGCTTTTCCGTTTGCAGAGCAGAAACAGCAGGACCGCGCAGGCCGCCATGGAAAGCGGCATGATCCAGAAGCTGGTGCGGAACCCCGCCAGGTCCACCAGGCGGCCGAAGCCCGCGTTGAAGCCGATCTCGGCCAGGGACGCGACGCTGAGCAGCGTCCCGCATACGCCGGAGGAGACCTCCGCCGGCCAGAGCAGCGATACGCTGAACACGAGCGTGGGGTACAGGATCGAGAAAAAGACGCCGCTTGCCGCCAGCAGCCACAGGCCGCCCGCGCCCAGCAGGACGCCGGCGGCGTACAGGACCGCGGCCGCCGCCGAAAAGAGCTTCATGCAGCGGAAGACGCCGAGCCGGTCCGTCAGCGGGCCGAACAGGAACCTCCCGCCCATGACGCAGGCGAAAAACGCCGCCGTATAGCCCGCCGCGGTTCCCTGCGGCAGGGAAAACTCGGACATCGCGTAGCTGACCAGCCAGTTCATCACACCGTGCTCCGCGATGAAGTAAAAACCGAAGATCAGCAGCATGGCCAGAAAAGTGCGGTTTACCCGGACTTTGACGGGCGGGACGCGCTTTACTGCGGCGGACTTCTGCGGAAAGCGGCAGAAAAGGATCACCCCCATTGCGGCGACCCCCAGGCAAAGCAGGAGAACGTTGACCGCGCGCCAGGCGCCGAACCCGGTGACGCGGCTCCCCGCAATGCCCTGGCTGCTCACGGTGCCGATGCCCTGCACGAAAAACAGCACGTTCACCAGCGTGGCGGGCGACGACGCGAACAGGAGCGGGGGGGTGAGGGTGACGGCGGTGCCCAGAAGCGTGGACGCCCCCAGGGCGAAAAACATTCCCGCCAGCAGGCAGGGGTAGCTGTCCGTCAGCGCGAAAAGGCTGACCGCGGCTGCCCATACCAGCCCGCAAAGGAGGACGGCCGGTTTGCGCGGGGCGCGGTCCAGCACTTTTCCGCCGAAGAACAGGAAGACGAAATTGCCCGCGTAGCTTGCGGTGACGACCATGGAAACCTGCGACATGCTCAGCGCGAAATGGGCCTTGAAAACGGGCGCGAGCACGCCGCGCAGCGCATCGCTGGCGCCCAGCACGGCCATCAGGACCGCGAACGCGGCGTAAAGGATCTTAGAGTTTCTGCTTTTCGTCATGGTTCGGGCAGCGGCCTTTCCCGCCCGGGCCTGCCGCGCCGGGCAAAACGGGCGCAATCGTTCAGAATCATTCGGTTATTCCTCCTCGTCTGGATGCGGCGGCCTCCCGGCCGCTACCGTTCTACGGTCGTGGTGCCCGCGCGCAGCGGAATCCTCCTGCCGCCGAGCGCCAGCGTCGCGTCGCGCGGAACGGTTACGGTGATCCGCGTCCTGTCCCAGAAAACGGTGATCCCGCCGTGGGAGGCGCGCACCCAGTCGAGCTCTTTCAGGAAGACCGGCGCGATGACGAGCTCCTTCTCGTCGCAGCGGATGCCGGCCAGCGAACGGTAGAACCACAGGTCCACCTCGCTGAACATATGGTGGTTCAGCGAGTTTTTCATCTCCCAGTCCTCGCAGAGCGTGGTCATCCCGTGGTTGATCCAGTCCGCGTAGCTCGGGTAGGTCGGGTTCGTGACCATCTTGTAGAGCACCTCGCCGTATCCGCGGTCCGAAAGCGCCCGGAAGATATATTTGGTCCCGAGGATGCCGCAGTCGATGTGATACCCGTTTTGCTCCACGAGCTCCGCGAGCCGCCTGGCCGCGGCGGGCTCCTCCTCCGGCTCGAGCAGCCCCTGCGTCAGCGCGCAGGCCAGCGAGGTCTGCCCTTCCGGAACGGGAAGGCCGTTCCGCACGAATTTTGCGCGGAAAGCCCCGCGCACGCGCTCCGCGAGCCTGCGGTACGGCTCTGCGTCTTTGCCGACGGCTTCCGCCCCTTCCGCCATCGCCCTCGCGTCGGCGTAATAATAGGCCGTGTCGGTGATCGCGGTGGGACAAACGGCGGTTTTTTCCGGCGCGCACCAGTCGCCGAGGCCGAAGTCCACGATGCCGTCCTCCTCCATCGTGCCGAGGAACGAAAGGTAGCGCTCCATGCAGTCCCACATGCCGCGCAGGAGCCTGTCGTTCTTCTCGTACCGCCAGACGTAGAGAGGGATCAGGATCAGCGCGCTGTCCCAGGCGGGGCCGCTGCCCCAGTTGAAACCCCAGCCGCCGGTCGGCACGATGCCGGGCACCGCGCCGTTCGGCCTCTGTACGTCGCGGAAGTCGCCGAGCCATTTTTCATACGCGGCCGTCATATCGAAGTTCATCAGCGCCTGCTCGCTGGAAAGCAGCGCGTCGCCGGTCCAGCCGTTCTGCTCGCGGTGCGGGCAGTCGGTGGGCACGCTGTGGAAATTCGTCAGCGTCGACCAGCGGCTGGCCGAATGGATGCGGTTCAGCATCCCGTCGCTGCAGGAAAACTCCCCCGCGGAGGCAAGGTCGGTGTGCACCACGCGGGCGGCGATCTCAAAATCGTCCGGCGCGCCGGTCACCTCCACATAGCGGAACCCGTGGTAGCAGAAATGCGGTTCCCATTCTTCCCAGCCGCTTCCGGCGCAGATGTACTCGTCGCAGTGGGAAAGCTCATAGCTGCGGTTGAAGCTGTCGATCCTCTCCGTGTCCAGCTTTCCCTCGGGCGTGATGCGCTCGGAATAGCGAAGCGAAACCTTCCGCCCGGCTTCCCCCCTGACGCGGATCTTCGCCCATCCGCTCAGGTTCTGATTCGTGTCGTAGACGCGGGGGAAAATCTCCTTCATCGGCAGCGTCTCCACCACGCGGATGGGGGGGAGCGCGGCCTCCTTCAGAATGCCGCCGGGGCCGCGGCAGACGAACGCGGCCGGCCACGCGCCGTCGTCGAAGCCCGGCCGGTCGAAGCCCGTCTGCTCAAGGCGCGCGTCGTACCGTTCCCCGCAGCGGACGTGGTTGAACACGGCGGGGCCGCCGAAGCTTTTCCAGTGGGAATCGGAGACCACCGTGACGGTTTCTCCCGTTTCGAGCGTGACGGACAGGGAAAAAATCAGTTTGGGGTGGTGCCGCCAGGGCGCTTTCTCAAAGTCCCACGTCGCGGAGATGTCGTTGTACCATCCGTTCCCGAGCATGACGCCGGCGGCGTTGCGGCCCTCGCGCAGCAGGCCGGTCACGTCGTAGGTGCAGTAGAGCACCGTCGCGTCGAACCGGGTGAGCGGCGTCGTCAGCACGTCGCCGGTCACGGGGGCGCCGTTCAAAGTCGTCACGCCGTAGCCCAGCCCGCAGACGGAGAGCTCCGCGCGGCGCGGTTTGCCGGGGAGCGTGAATTCCTTCCGAAACAGGGGGGAGGCGTTCTTGGTGTCGGCGGCGGCGATCCACCTTGCCCTTGGATCCATCATGATTGAAATCCTTCTTTCAAGTGATATTCGGCGGTGCGGGTTCCCGGGGGTTGCCGGGCCCGGGGCCCGCATCCTTTTCCGTGCGTTTTGGTTGCATCGCACCTATCATACCGTACCGGGCCGCAAGAAACAAGACAAAAATCGATATTCCGCGCGGCAAAACGGCGGCGGAAAAATATTTTCCATTTTTCCGCCGCAAGGCGGGATTTTATGGTAAACTTGATGGGAAATCCGGCCGCGGCGCTTTCCCTGCCGGGGAAGGAAGACGAATCGCCGGCGAAAGGGGAAAAGGCGAAAGCCGGAAATTTTTGAAGGAGGATGCGGACATGGGTTTTAAAATCGGGGTGATGGCGGATTCCTTCCGCCTGGACATCGACAGCGACTTGGAGAAAGCCCGGGAGGTCGGCGCGCAGGGCGTGCAGATTTACGCGACGCACGGGGAGATGTCGCCGGACGGGATCACGGAGGCGGGCATCGCGGAGAAGAAGAAAAAGCTGGCGGAGTGCGGCCTTGAGATTTCCGCGCTCTGCGCCGATTTCGGCGGCCACGGCTTCATGGATCCGGAAGAGAACGCGTGGAGGGTGGAAAAGTCGGAGCGCGTGGTCGATCTGGCCGCCAAGTTCGGCTGCCATGTGGTCACGACGCATATCGGCAAGGTCCCGCAGGACAAATCCGACCCGGTTTACACCGTCATGAAAAGCGCCTGCCGTGAGCTCGGAGCCTACGCTTCGGCGAAAAACGTCACGTTCGCCATCGAGACGGGGCCGGAGAAAGCGGCGACGCTGCGCGGCTTTCTGGACGACGTCGCGACGCCGGGCGTCGGCGTCAACCTCGATCCGGCGAACCTTGTGATGGACGCGCAGGACGACCCCGTGAAGGCGGTGGACACGCTTGCTCCCTACATCGTCCACACGCACGCGAAGGACGGGGTTCGCCTGAGCGAAGAGGACCCGGCGCATCCGGGCGAGGTCTGCCGCGAGGTTCCCCTGGGCGAGGGCGGCGTGGATTACGACCGCTATCTTGCGGCGCTCAGGCGCGTCGGGTACAACGGGTATCTGACCATCGAGCGCGAGGTCGGCGACCACCCGTACGAGGATATCCACAAGGCCGTCGAATTCCTGAAAAGCAAAATCTGAGCGCGCCGAAAAGCCCGGCTGCGGGCGCGTTCCAAAGACGGCGGGCGCCGCGGGAAGGACAGCTTCCCGCGGCGCCCGCCTTTTGCGGAGAAAATCAGTCCCTTTTCACCGTTCCGCCGTCGTTGCGGAACGGGAGCACGGCGCCCGCCAGATCGACAAGACCGCCCCCGCTGTCCGCGAGGACCGCCCCTCCCGAGGGGATCCCGAAGCCCCGCGCTCCCGGCCCCAGCAGACGCAGGGCCGTTTTCAGCTCCCTCCAGTCTTCGTCCTCCGCGTGCGTGTCGAAGACGGTGGGTATGAAACCGAGGCAGTCGAACAGGGAGGCCGTCGAGTCGTCGCCTTCCCTGTCCCAATGGACCCAGTGCGTTCCCATCATGATGCTGCCGGCCGAAAGGCCGAGAAACGCCGTCCCGCGGTCGAACAGGCCGCGCAGCACGCGGTTCGTCCCGTGCAGCGCGAGCCATTTCATGCCGTCCTCCACCTCGCCGCCGGAAAGGAACACCGCGTCGGCGGATTGCAGAGCCCGTTCCGCCGCGCCCGCGTCGGCATCCTCCGCGGCGAGAGGGATCAGCCGCGTTTCCCCCGCGCCGGCATCTTTCAGCAGCGTCTTCATATGAAGAAAGAAGGACTCGTCGTCTCCGTTCGCCGCGCCCACATAGGCTACGGACGGGTGCGGCACGCCGCAGGCGCCGAGGCCCCGGGCGAGGCAGCGGACGATGACGGCGCGGTCCGACGACCGGCCGCCCGCGATGCAGGTTGCGCAGTGTGTTCCGCTCATGCGAACAGCTCCTCCTGGTTGAATTTGAAATCCGCGTACGTCCTGCGGTATTTGAAAGAAGGCCCGGGCAGAAGGTCGGGAACGGCGCGGACGGTGAATTCCCCGTTGCGGCCGTAAAGCGACGCCAGCTCCCCGCGGGCCCGCTCCGCGGCTTCCTTGGGATTTTCCGCCTTCACCAGCAGCTCGCAGACGCCCGGCGCGCTTTGCGCGAGGCTGTAATCCCGCAGCCCGGGGATGAGGGAAAGGCGGTCGTCCAGCGCTTTCGTCGTCACCAGGCCCCCGTCGGCCGTAAAGGTGGCGTTTCCCGTCCTGCCCTCCACGGCGTCCGCGATCAGCCCGAGGGCGCGCCCGCAGCGGCAGGCTCCCCGGTGCAGGCGCACCAGGTCGCCCGTGTCGAAGCGGACGATGGAGTTCCACGGGTTCCCGAACGTCGTCACGAGGATGCGCCCGAGTTCCGGGCCGCCGTACCGCTCTTTGAGCGGCTGGAAGTCGACGCGGCAGTACGCCGTGTTCTGGTGGAGCAGGCCGCCTTCGCACTGCTCCAGCACGAATCCGGTCTCCGTGCTGCCGAAGGAGCTGACGAACGCGGACGAGGGAAAAGCCTTCCGGATGGCCGCGAGATGGATCTTCGAGGCAAATTCGTAGGTGAAGATGATGACCGGGGGCCGGTACAGCTCCCTGCCGCCGTCCAGCGACCAGAACGCCAGGCGCGCCAGCAGCGAGGGATTGGCCTCCAGGACCTCGGGGCGGAATTCCTCCAGTTCGCGCGCCATGCGCTCGAGATGGCGCGGCTGCCACTGCAGAAGATTCGTTTTTTCATTCAGGTACAGCGTCCGCCCCACGACGCGGTGGTCCGTCGGCAGATCTTCCTCGCAGGCAATGCCGATGTTCTGCGCGCCGGCAAGCTCCGCCTTGCGCGCGGGATAGGGCAGCGCCGCCGTGTGCGCGTTCAGCTTCCAGGACGCCTCCTCCGACCGGTTCCACCAGCCTTGGTCCCAGAGGTTGACGACCTTTTCCTCCGTCGTGCCGCTGGTGAACGTGTATTCGATCTCGCCGGAAGCGAGGGCCGCCGCCGCGTCGCGGCCTTTCGGCACGAGCCCGTCCGGGAACGCCTCCCGCATCATCCGCTTCGTCAGCTTCGGCATCGCCGCGTACCGCTCGTCCACGGGCGCCCCGGGTCCGGGGTCGCGCGCGCTCCATCCGCGGTAAGCCGGAACCGCGCGCAGGGCGGTTTCCAGCGCAAGCCGCGATTTTTCCTCGTAATCTTCCGGGTAGCAATATCGTTCCGCCAAATTCAAAATTCCCCGCTCCTTTTCAATATCCGCCGGTTCCGCGCGGCGGAGCCCGCTTTTTTCTTCCGTCCTAATCATAACCCCGCGCGGAATGCAAAATCAAGCGGGGGACGCCGTCGCTGCGAAAAACAATCCCCGCGGGAATTTTTGGGATCCGGGCTACGGCATGAAAATTATCCGCGGATATTCCGGAAAAGCATTGACAAACGATTTTGAAAGTGGTAGTATCAAAAAAATGCCAGAAGGAAGGGAGACCTTCATGAACACCTTGATTCGGAACGCGCTTGTTTTCCGCGGCGGTTCGCCCGCAAAGGAAGACCTGTTTTTGAAGGACGGTATTGTTTCCGATTTTCGTCCATGTATTCCTCCCGTTCCCGGCGAAACCATTTACGATTTCAGCGGATGCGTTTTATTTCCCGGTTTCTCAGATGTTCACGTTCATCTGAGGGAACCGGGATTTTCTTATAAAGAGACGATCCGCACGGGAACGGCGGCGGCGGCGCACGGCGGCTTCACGGACGTCTGCGCCATGCCGAACCTGCGGCCGGTGCCGGACTGCGCCGCCAATCTCGAGCCGGAGCTGGAAGCCGTGCGGCGGGACGCGCTCGTGCGCGTGCATCCCTACGGCAGCGTCACCGTCGGCGAAAAACAGGCCGCGCTCTCCGCCATGGAGGAGCTTGCGCCGCGGGTGGTCGCGTTTTCCGACGACGGCGTGGGCGTGCAAAGCGCGGAGATGATGGAATCCGCGATGCGGAAGGCGAAATCCCTCGGGAAGATCGTCGCGGCGCACTGCGAGGTCGATTCGCTGGTGCGCGGCGGCGTCGTCCACGCCGGCCGCTACGCCCGGGAGCACGGGCTGCCGGGCATTTCCTCCGAGAGCGAGTGGCGCGAGGTGGAGCGCGACCTGGACCTCGTGCGGAAGACCGGCTGCGATTACCATGTCTGCCACGTTTCCACGAAAGAGAGCGTCGCTCTCATCCGCAAAGCGAAAGCGGAGGGCCTGCCCGTGACCTGCGAGACCGCGCCCCATTACCTGCTCCTCTGCGAGGACGACCTGCGGGACGACGGCCGCTTCAAGATGAATCCGCCGCTGCGCGGCGCGGAGGACAGGGCCGCGCTGCGGGAGGGACTGCTCGACGGAACGATCGATATGGTCGCCACGGACCACGCGCCGCACGCGGCGGAGGAAAAGGCGGGCGGCCTGCGAAAGAGCAAGAACGGCGTGGTCGGCCTGGAAACGGCGTTTCCCGTCCTTTATACCGGCCTGGTGAAAACCGGCCTGATCCCGCTGGAAAAGCTGCTTGCGCTGATGAACGGAAACCCGCGCCGGCGCTTCGGCGTCGGGGGCGTCCTGGAGATCGGAAAGCCGGCCGACCTGACGGTGTGGGACCTGAACGCCGAATATGCCGTAGACCCGGAGCGCTTCCTTTCCCGGGGAAGGGCCACGCCCTTCGCGGGCATGCGCGCGTTCGGGAAATGCCTGCTCACCATGGCCGGCGGTCGGACCGTCTGGCGGGAAGGAGTGCGGAGAGCATGAGGAAAGGCTTGTTTGCGGTCGAGGCCAACCGGAAGATTGCGCGGGGGACTTACGAGATGATCCTTTCGGGAGACACGGGCGCGTTCACGGCGCCCGGCCAGTTCGCGGATCTCGCGCTGCCCGGCTTTGCCCTGCGCCGGCCGTTTTCCGTCTGCGACCTGCAGGGGGACCGGATGACGCTGGTTTACAAGGTCGTAGGGAAGGGGACGGAGCGGATGGCGCGCCTGGGGCGCGGCGATGTGCTCGACATCCTGACGGGGCTCGGCAACGGATACGACCTCGCCCGCTCCGGGCAGACGCCGCTGCTGGCCGGCGGCGGCTCCGGAATCCCGCCGCTCTACCTGCTCGCAAAGCGGCTGCTCGAGCGGGGGAAAAAGCCGAAGGCCGCGTTCGGCTTCAACACCGCCGCGGAAGTCTTTTACGAGGACGAGTTCCGCGCGCTCGGCGTGCCGGTCGTCACGGCGACGGCCGACGGCACCCATGGCGAGAAGGGCCTTGTGACCGACGCGATCAAGCGCTGCGGCGGCTTCGACTCCGTGTTCTGCTGCGGCCCCGAGCCGATGCTCCGGGCGGTATACGACGCGGCGGACGTGCCGGGGCAGTTCAGCTTCGAGGCGCGCATGGGCTGCGGCTTCGGGGCGTGCATGGGCTGCTCCGTGAAGACGAAGAACGGATACAAACGTATCTGCCGGGACGGGCCGGTGCTGGAAAGGGGGGAGATCCTGTGGCGGACACAAGGGTGACGCTGAGCGGACTCGCACTTGACAACCCGGTCATCGCCGCGAGCGGCACGTTCGGCTACGGCGCGGAATTCGCCCGGTGGTACGACCTGAACGTCCTCGGCGGCATTTCCGTCAAGGGGACCACGGCGGAGGAACGCTTCGGCAACCCGCTGCCGCGCGTCGCGGAGTGCACGGGCGGGATGCTCAATGCCGTCGGGCTGCAGAACCCCGGCGTGAAGGCCGTGTGCGAACGGGAGCTGCCGGCCCTCGCGAAGGTTTTCCGCAAGCCTGTTCTGGCGAATATCAGCGGATTTTCCGTAGAGGAATACGTCCGGTGCGCCGAGGCGCTGGACGCGCAGCCGAACGTCGGCATCCTCGAGATCAACGTGAGCTGCCCGAACGTGCGCGGCGGCGGCATGAGCTTCGGCACGGACCCCCGCGCGGCGGCGGCGGTCACGCGGGCGGTGAAGAAGGCTGCGAAGAAGCCGGTGTATGTGAAGCTTTCCCCGAACGTGACGGACATCGCCGCGATCGCGAAGGCCTGCGAGCAGGCGGGAGCGGACGGGATCTCTCTCATCAACACCGTCCTTGCCATGCGCATCAGCCTGAAAACGCGCAGGCCCGTCCTCGCCAACAAAACGGGCGGCCTTTCCGGCCCGGCCGTTTTCCCGATTGCGGTGCGCATGGTATATGAGGTTTACGAAGCGGTGAAAATACCGATTATCGGGATGGGCGGCGTTTCCTGCGCGGAGGACGTGATCGAGATGATGCTGGCGGGCGCTTCGGCGGTGCAGGTGGGCGCGGCCAACCTCCGCGATCCGTTCGCCTGCAGGGAGATCGTGAAGGCGCTGCCGGGAACCATGGAAAAATACGGGATCGGCTCGCTGCGTGACGTGATAGGAGGCGCTCATTAAAAGATGGCGAAAGACGTGATCGTGGCCTGCGATTTCCCGACGAAGGCAGAGACGCTCGATTTTCTGGGCCTTTTCGGGGAAACCAGGCCGTTCGTGAAGGTCGGCATGGAGCTTTTCTACGCCGAGGGGCCGGATATCGTGCGCGAGCTGAAAGCGCGCGGCCATAAAATCTTCCTCGACCTGAAGCTGCACGACATCCCCAACACGGTGCGGCGGACGATGGCGGTGCTCAGTTCGCTGGGAGCGGATCTATGCAACGTGCACGCGGCGGGCACCTCCGCGATGATGCGCGCGGCGCTGGAGGGGCTCGTTCGCCCCGACGGCACGCGCCCGCTGCTTGTGGCGGTCACGCAGTTAACCTCCACGAGCGAGGAGCGGATGCGCAGGGAACTGCTGATCGGGCGAAGCATGCGGGAGACGGTGCTCGCCTACGCGCGGAACGCGCGGGACGCCGGCCTGGACGGCGTGGTCTGCTCGCCGCTGGAGGCCGGCGCGGTGAAGGCACGCTGCGGCGCCGGCTTCCTCACCGTGACGCCCGGCGTGCGGTTCGCGGAGAACGCCGCCGACGATCAGGCGCGCGTCGCCACGCCGGCGCGCGCCCGGGAACTGGGCAGCGACTATATCGTCGTCGGCAGGCCCGTCACGGCTGCCGCGGACCCCGCGGCAGCCTACCGACGCTGCTTCGAGGAATTTACAGGCCGGAAGGAAGAGGAGAAAATATGAGCAAAGAAATCGCGAGGGCGCTGCTCTCCATCGGCGCGGTCGTCGTCCGCCCGGACGAGCCGTTCACCTGGGCAAGCGGCATCCAAAGCCCCGTTTACTGCGACAACCGCCTTACGCTCACCGCTCCGCAGGTGCGCACCCAGGTGGAAAACGGCCTCGCCGCGCTGGTGCGGGAGAAATTCCCGCAGGCTGAGGCGCTGATGGGCACGAGCACGGCGGGCATCGCGCACGCCGCCATCGCGGGCCACATCCTGGGTCTGCCGATGGGGTACGTGCGCGGCAGCGCGAAAGACCACGGCAGGAAAAACCGCATCGAGGGAAAGCTCGTCCCGGGCGAGAAGGTCGTGGTGGTGGAGGATCTCGTCTCCACGGGCGGCAGCGTGCTGGAGGTCGTTGACGCGCTGCGCGGGGCCGGCGCGCGGGTGCTCGGCGCCGTGTGCATCTTCACCTACCGGACCGGGATCGCGCAGGAGCGCTTCCGCGCCGCGCAGCTGCCCGTTTACAGCCTGACGGACCTGGACGAGCTTGCCGAGGCCGCCGCGGAGGACGGCCGCATCCCGCGGGACAGGATCCGGCAGGTGCTAACGTTTCGGGACAGCCTTTCCGACCGCTGACGAAAGGCAAGAAGGAGGACGGATCATATGAAGAAAGACTTAATCAGCATCAGCGACCTTTCCACCGGCGAAATCATGGAGTTGATCCATACGGCGCAGGACATCATCGCCGACCCGGACAAATACTGCGAGAAGTGCAGGCGCAAGAAGCTTGCGACGCTCTTTTTCGAGCCTTCCACCCGGACGCGCCTCAGCTTCGAGGCGGCCATGCTGGAGCTGGGCGGCAGCGTGATCGGCTTCTCGCAGGCGGCGGCTTCCAGCGCCGCAAAGGGCGAGAGCGTGGCGGACACCGCGCGCACGGTCAGCTGCTACGCCGACATCATCGCGATGCGCCACCCGAAGGAGGGCGCGCCGCTCGTGGCGGCGGAGGCCTGCCCCATCCCCGTCATCAACGCGGGCGACGGCGGCCACAACCACCCCACCCAGACTCTGACCGACCTGCTGACCATCTACCGCGAAAAAGGGCGTTTCGACCACCTGAAGATCGGCTTCTGCGGCGACCTGAAGTTCGGCCGCACCGTGCATTCGCTCATCACCGCCATGTCCCGCTACGAGGGCGTGAGCTTCGTGCTTATCTCGCCGGAGGAGCTGCGCGTGCCGGATTATATCCGCACGGACGTGCTGGAGCGGAACGGCATTCCCTATAAGGAGACGGAAAACTGGAGCGACATGCCGGACCTCGACATCCTCTATATGACGCGGGTGCAGCGCGAGCGCTTTTTCAACGAGGCGGATTACCTCCGGCTGCGCGACGTGTTCATCCTGACGGAGGATAAGCTCGCCGGCGCAAGGCCGGACCTCTGCATCATGCATCCGCTGCCGCGCGTCAACGAAATCGCGCGCGCCGTGGACGCGGATCCGCGCGCGTGCTACTTCAAGCAGGTCCTGAACGGAAAGTTCATCCGCATGGCGCTGATCCTGAAGCTTCTCCGGATCGGCTGAGAAAGGGGAAAAAAGCATGACGATCGACTCCATCATCAACGGCATCGTCCTCGACCATATCCCGGCGGGCAAGAGCATGGAGATTTACAAGATCCTCAATCTGTCCAGGCTCGACTGCCAGGTGGCCATCATCAAGAACGCCGTCAGCCGCAAGCTCGGCCGCAAGGACATCATCAAGATCGACTCGATCCTCGACGTCGACCTCAGCGTGCTCGGCTATATCGGCCCGGGCATCACCGTGAATATCGTGCATGACGGCAGGATCGCGGAGAAACGCAGCCTGTCCCTTCCCGACGAAGTCCGCGACGTGATCCGGTGCAAAAACCCGCGCTGCATCACCTCCGTGGAGCAGGAGCTGCCGCAGGTCTTCTGCCTTGCCGACCGCGAGCACGGCGTTTACCGCTGCAAATATTGCGAGGCTCCGGCCGAACGGGAAAAATACTGAGAAAACCGCCCCGGGAGATTGCGGAACGCCGCAACGGGAAAAAGCGCCGCCTGCCACGGATTGATATGCTACCCCCAGATAGGACAGTGAAATAAAAAACACTG
>ENA-UOOK01000364-UOOK01000364.1-fermentation-metagenome-genome-assembly--contig:-NODE-364-length-59003-cov-13.113744_pt1 | contig 59003 bp, 61 predicted proteins | sample MGYA00245777_ERZ724023 | MGnify/ENA primary metagenome ERZ724023 (study PRJEB28704, sample SAMN03018312) | fermentation metagenome | biome: anthropogenic terrestrial biome; feature: soil; material... | reverse complement strand
TGATATAGTAAGAAGGAGATGATAAAAAAATTTAATACAAATTAAAAAGAAAAAATAGGGCAATAATAAGTTTTAATTATGGAGGGAAAATATGCAAAAAAATACCATGGCTATTGTGCTGATAATTCTGGGTCTAATAATTTTGGCCGTTCCACTTTTGGGAGTAATCCCACTTAGTGTTCTTACAGGACTAGGAGCAGTATTTTTGGGTATAGGATTTATACTTACCGGTTTTACAGATAGGGAAATAAACAGTGGTTTAGGACTTCTCGAAATTGTTTTAGGAATCATTGCCTTGGTTTTGGGTCTTGGATTCATACTAAACTCTGGTCTATTTAGTTTTGTTGCTGGATTATTAATCACCATGGCCGGTTTGTTCCTGATCATAGTGGGAATAGTTGCCGTGTTTACTAAAACTGGTGGTAGCCGTTGGAACGGAGTTGTAGCCATAGTCATAGGGTTAATTTACCTTCTTTTTGGACATATAATAAAAGATCCATTCTGGTTAGGTGAACTTATCGGTTTATGGTTACTTTTAACTGGAATCATGATGTTTTTCCAGAAAGATTAAATCCAAAAACAATTTTTTCCATATTTTTTAATTTATTTAAAGATGGAAATTTCTTCTTATAATTATTAAATAATGGCCTGCCGAGAGTAACCCACCTTCTGTTCTTGGCAGCATTCATCTATGCAGGTTACCTCTGCCTCATACAGTATTCACTGGCAGTGTTTACCCTTGCATCCCGTAGATTAGCCGTTTCACCGTTCCTTCTAGTGTCAATCAGACGGATCATCATGTTCATCCACCAGAAGACGTGTCGTTTCTGCTCCAGAGTCCTGCTTCTCAGCAGATGTCTTAAGACATCACGGTTCTGTATGATGGGTGGAGTTTCCTCAGTTTTAACTGCAGACAAAATATGCGCAGAAACCGTTAGCTGCCCTTCGGCTGGCCATTAAAAAATGAGTAGCGGGGCCTAGATTTGAACTAGGGCTCTCGGGGTTATGAGCCCCGCGGGATCACCAGACTACCCCACCCCGCTGTACTATCACTGTTGAATTTTTAGGTATATAAAGGTTTCCCCCAATCCTTTTTTGAGTATTCCCTCATAGTCTATTTAATTAATTTCAATTACAATAAAAAGTAATTTTATCATCTTCAAAATGTTTTATAAACATTCCTCAACGACAAAATGGCTAAAAATAAAGAAATATAAGACAATATATGAACTAATTTGAACTAATTTTTATTCATATATATCTTTTTTATTATTCTTCAGGGGTTTCCAGTTTTTCCAATCGTTCTTCAATGCTTGCCAGTTTTTTGTTTGTTGTGGCACTGTATTTGTTGAATCGTTTTTCTAGAGTTTCTATATCTGTTGAAACTACTTTGAACCGTTTTTCCAATGTAGCCAAATCTTTTTTAGTGGCCAAATCCCAGTCTTCAATTAACTGATCACTCTGTTCATTGAGGAAAATGTCAATACGTTGGGATAAGTTATCAGTGCTGATGGGTACATTCACCCTGCCCTTAAGTTTTTCACCCATTCCTGAAACCTTTTCACTAACTCCTGAAACATTTATTCTTTCACCCATTTCTGACACAGATCTTTCTCCAGATACTTTTTCACCCAAGTTACTGGCGCCACCCTGAACTTTATCACCTAAATTATTAGCCTCACCATATACTCTTTCACCTAAATTTGCTGCATCACTTTTCATTTGGCCCAAACTAAGTTTCCGGTTATCCTGTAAATAATAATATAAAAGTATAATTATCGCACCTACCAAAACAAGAATGGCAAATACTTCCAACGGAGTCATTGATCATTTCCCCCCTTTAATATCTTTCCCCTTCTTTTCGATCTGTTTTTCCTTTTTATCAATTTCTTCTAAAAGGTTTTGAAGTTTTTCGTATTCAGCTCTAGTTTCTAGGCGGGTGACTCTCTCATTAATTTCACTATGGAGAAATCCAACTTTTTGCATCATTTTTGATGTTTCTCCCCTGATCTGAGAAAGCCTCTCTTGCTGGTCCTTTGGGAGTGGTATTACATTTTCCATTAGACGTTTAGATTCTAAATCCCTTTCAACCAGTTCTATTTTCTTAAGTTCGGCTTGTTTTTCAAGGAATATTACATTACTCTGGGCTTCTCTAACTCTTCTCCATTGCATAACAATTATTATTATTGCAACTAGTGCTATTACAGCAATAATAAGTAAAAAAATGTTCTGTGGAATGCTTATAGCATCTGCCATGATATTCCCCCTTATTTATTCGTTCCAATATGCCATATTTAAGAACACTTGCACCTTTTAAGCTTTTAAGGTTATCGGGTGGTAAACCTTATCTGCTTAAAGCCATTTAGATCATCTTATTTGCCAACAAATTACGGTTAATCAATTTAAAAATACCCAATACTTTATTGACTTCCAGATGAAAGTTACATATAAATATGTACATTTATATAATTAATGCTTTATGATATAACTTATTATTTATGTTTCATAGTATTTTGGGAGAATGTAAACTATGCATAATAGATAGATGGGTGATTAAGTCCAGAATAATATGTAGATAACCCATGAATAATAGAGAATAAGATATTACTGTAACATTAGTGTGATTACATGATAGATACGTACAAAAAGGCAGGCAAAATTGTAAAAGAAGTCAGAGAACTGGCAGTTAAAGAAGTGCATGAAGGAATGAAAGTTTTAACTCTGATAAATCTCATTGAATCAGAAATTATAAAAAGAGGAGGACTGCCTGCTTTCCCATGTAACATATCTATCAACGAAGTTACCGCCCATTATACCTCTCCTTCCGGAGATTCAACGATTATTAAAGATGGAGATATGGTTAAAATTGATTTAGGAGCCCATATTAATGGTTACATTGCTGATTCAGCAACCACGGTGATTGTGGGCTCTGGTGAAGGTCCTTACCAGTCAGGGGAAAAAATTTATACCAGAGAAAAAGAGTTGGAACTGATCGAAACTGCAAATGAAGCCCTTAATGTGGCAATTAGCTACGTTCGAGAAGGTACAGCTCTGGGTGAAATTGGAAAAGCTGTAGAAGAATATGTAAAATCCCAGGGATTTTTACCCGTGGCGAATCTTACTGGTCACAGCCTAGATCAGTGGAATCTGCACTCTGGCTTATCTGTACCAAATGTTAATGACAAAAATCAACAAATAATAGAAGAAGGAGATGTTTTAGCCATTGAACCATTTGTTACCGACGGCGTTGGTATGGTGGGAGACATGAAAGAAACGTTCATTTTCAGATTCCTTCGCGACCGTCCTTTACGCTTGGTTGAATCGCGAAAATTGCTTAACATGATAAAAAAAGATTATAATAATCTTCCATTCGCCCAAAGGTGGTTGGAAGAAGATTCAAAAATCCGGAAAGTTAATTTAGCCCTAAGACAGCTTATTTCTTCCAGAGCCATCTACCCCTATCATGTACTTCGTGAGAAAAGTGGTGCCAGGGTTGCCCAAGCTGAACACACCGTAATTGTAGAGTCAGATGGTTGCATTATAACAACTGAATAACTAGCTAAATATCTACACTTCTACTTAAATAAAATAGCCCATATTCATTTTTGAAGTGAATTTACAGTGTTGTATGCTCTGTCTCTCCCAGTATGATCCCCAATACCCTCATACATCTTTGAAGCCTCTTGAAAAAAATAAACAGCGTTTTCAGTATCTTTTTGTTCTTTGCAAACTAATCCCATGTTGTAAAGAGCTTCAGCCATGTGTTTACGGTCATTTATCTCTTCAGAGTATTCGTATGCTATTTTAAAGTAGGTTGCAGCTTTATCATAAACACCGCGCCTAAGATTCATGACCCCCTCAAACATTAATTTTGATATCTTTTTTCGTTTTTCTTGTGATCTTAAACTGTAGTAAAGTATAATCATCCCCGCATATGCCAAAAACATTGCCCCAGAAATTATAATTATATCCATTTTTCAACAACCCCTCATCCAATAAACCATATATCTAATAATAATGACTATATACTTTCGCATTTAATCATTTACAACACTTCTTTCACGAAATATCAAACTTTGTTTGGAAAGAGAATAAAATATAAAATAATTCCGAATTGATATTATAACTTGTAATGTTTAAGTAATTGGAAACATCTTAGAAAAAAGGCTATTATAAGAATTTATTAACAATTTTTAAAATAAGGATCTGAAAAAAAGAGAAAAAAATGGGATGTTAAATCCCTTAAACATTCGCTAGTGGGTCTTCTTTTTCACCGCTGCCTTTATATGGCACAGGTAAGCCCATGGCTTTCCTTTCATCGATGACTTTCATGGCTTTGGTTTTCTTATCAGTTGTCAGTTTTTCTAGTAGACCTAAACCTGGTTTCACATCATCCATTGATTTGGTTTCGATGAGTCCAGCTTCAACTGCTTGTTTGAATACTGTTTCACCAGCATCGGTTCTGACAAATACTGTGGACCACCCGTCAGGTGTACCCACTGAACCAGTTGACACGTCAGTTAATTCGCATACATAGTCCAAGCAAACTTTACATGCGTTCTGTTCGTAACCATGAGTTTCTTTTAGTGGGATGGTCAGAGACTGATCGGCAGTTTCTATCCAGAGTTTACCTTTTCCTATGTCCATTTTCTCCACTAAATCGAAGTCAACGCCTGCTTTTTCCGAAACAAAAGTCCTTAGTGATTCATATGGGAAGTTTTCCATACAGAAAATACCTATAGTTAAGGCTATTTTGTCTGCCAGGAATCTCACACCAAACGGATAAGACTGCATTTTTCGGATTCCCATACTTTGACAAGGTATTGCTACGGTTCCAACTTTCTCCAGACCGTATTGTCGGACTGCTTGTTTTAGCATCCATACATTAGGAGAGAATGTGTATTTAGTTCCAGCAGCAGCCAGTATCTCATCTGAAGACAATGCTACTGTTGGTTCTGGTTTCCACATGACATCAGTTGGTCCTGCTACCACTGCTCCATCGATTAATCCTTCATCCAGAGCATAGCAGAATAATCCTGATACTATACCTCCGTCTTGGGCTATTTTTTGGATCTGTTTGTCAGTTGATCTTGCTGCAACAACTTCTTTGTAGGTTCCTAATACCATTTTTTCACCTCCTATAACCCCAAATCCTGTTGGATTCTGTCAGCAGGCCACCAACTTCGTGGGCACTGCACATAACAAATTCCGCATTTAATACAACGGTCTTCGTTAAGTTCAGGTCGTCCATTGGTCATGCTTAGGGCTCTGGTCTGGCAAGCCATGGCACATGTTCCACATCCTACGCATAGGGCTTGGTTGACCACTTTAGACTGCAAGTCACATCCACATGCTTCAGTGTATCCAGCCAGGTCCATCATAGGCGCTAAATAGTCCATATCACCATTTATAGCAGCTACTACAACTTTGGCAATTATTTCTGGTGATGGTGGGCAGCCAGGTACGGCTAGGTCCACTTTAACCAAATCAGCAATTGGCACGAATGATTCATGGTTTGGTTGCGCTTGTTGTCCTCCTCGGGAGTATCGGGTGAAACAACCTGTTGCTGCGCAGGACCCGAAGGCCACTACTAAGTTTGCTTTTTCCCTTACTTCCATTAGTTCTTTCACACTGTGTTCATCTTGTAAACAACATGATCCTTCGACCAAGGCTATGTCCATTTCTGGCATTTCCCATAGGTCTACCAGGGTTTGTCCGTAAACTACATCCACCATTTCTGTTAGTAAAGGCGCTAATATGTCGTAGTTTTCAGTTAACGAGATTACATCTCCGGTACATCCACTCAAGTGAACGTATCCTATTTTTGGTTTAGCTTTTTCTTCAGCCACTTTTTCAACCTCCTCTTTAGAAGCTTTATCGTCAGGTTTTGCCTCCATTCCTAAAAACGATTTTATGCGGGCTAATATTGACATTAACTAACCCCTATTTCCTTTAATATCATCTCAATGGCCTTGGGAATGGCATTTTCCACACTTTTGGTTAACCCCATTTCAACATTGGGGGCAGAGATATGTTCCGGCTGGCATCCAATTACCATAACTTCACAAGTTTTTGCCAAGTCATGTAATGGCTCAGTTACTGGCCATGAATGCACGTTTTCATATGAACCTTTTGGTATTTCGTCCACACTGAATTTGCGAAGGGTTCCTGGTTCTGTGTTGAATTGTACAACGTCCACCACTATCATCTTCTTCCACTCATCATGAGGAAGGCTGAAAACAAAGTGGGGTCCACCAGTACCTGCATCTATGATCATAACATTCTCTGGTAGGGGTTTTTCCTTAGAGTATTCTCCAAGTGCCTTTATCACTTCTGGTCCGAATCCGTCATCTGCAAATAGGATGTTTCCGCATCCGACCACGATTATCTCTGCAGTGTATGGCATGCTTTTCCCTTAAATCCTGACCATCTCGTCTTTGAGAATGCTCCTGTCTTCGTCGTCAATTACGATCATGTGAGTCGCACAGGATAGACATGGATCGTAGGCTCGGATGACGTGAGGTCCGAATTCATGGTGGAATCCTTCGGTTGCAATACCCATAGTAGGTATGTTCCAAGTGGTTGGTACCAGACAACTGTAGAACTGGGTTTTACCATTGGCAACTTGTGCCATGTGAACGTCCATTCCACGCGGTCCTTCAATAGCACCGACTCCCAGCTTGTTAGTACCTCTTACATCGAAGTCAGCCATTACAGGTGCAGATGTGTCTAGTTCAGCCAGCACATCTATAATTTTGGATAATGCCATTTTCTGTTCTAATGCTCTGGCTACGTGCTGAGCTACAACACCTCTTTCTTTGAAATCACCATAAGTGGCTAACCTGGCCCTTGGACCTACTTCAACATTTCTTCCATCGTACAATGGGATGGTTGAACAGGCTCTTTTAGCTATTTCTGGGTCGTCATACCAACTTTCTGGCATTATTTCAGTGAATCTGTCCAGATCGAAGTTTTCCCTGTCACCATATAGTACGTCAGTGGCCAGTGTTGGTGCGTTTGTTACACCTAACCCTTCTGGGAATCCTTTATCTGCGACTAAACCAATAATTAATTCGACGTGAGCGTCTAATTTTGGTTTGAGTTGTTTGCATCTTGCGTATAGTCTTTTTCTTGCAACTTCACTTATGTTACTGGCCATTCCACCTATCCGGATATCAGACGGGTGAATTCCTTCTCCAGCAACCATGTCCACTACCATCTGGACTGTTTTCCTGATTTCGGATACAGAATTTATTGCTGTAACCATCAGGTCATCTGGCACGATATCAGGCGCGATTAGAAATTGGTGTATTGCGTGACTGTTGATGTCATGAGCAGCTAGTGTGACTTCTCTCAATTGTCTTGCTGCTTTAGGTATTTCTATACCTAATGAATCATCCATAGCTTCTACTGAAGCCAGGGTGTGGGGTATAGGGCACACACCACAGATCCTCTGCGAAAATACAGGCGCAGATTCTGGGGCTTTACCTGTTAACATCTTTTCTAAACCTCTAACGGGAGTTATACTAAAGTATCGTCCCTTGGTTACTATTCCTTCATCATCGACTTCCATGACCAACTCTGCGTGTCCTTCCTGTCGTGAGGTAGGCGAGATAACTACTCGTTCGCTCAAATGTATCACCTCTTAGTTTTATATAAGAACATCATTATTTCTAACTCTTAAATAATATTATAAGCTTTTCTTTAAAAACTAAAATGAAAAATTTAAATAGCAGTATAACCTAACTTATGAACTCCAACTAACCTTACAAAAAAATAAATTGTGATTCTTTTTATTGGAGTGAATACTAATTAAAATTCAAATACTATTAAATAAATCAAAATACCACTAATCTATATCATAAATCTCGAAAATTCGAAATTAATATTAACTTAAATCAATTAGATAAATTTAACTTCTAATACATATAACTTAAAATAAGAAACTAACAGTTAATAAGAAAAAATTGGTGAAGAGGTGATCTGAGTGATAGACTCTAAAATTTTGATATCAGTGGTCATAGTGCTATTAATCGGAGCCGCAGCTGCCAGTTACCAGATATCAAACACCCCAGGACTATGGCAACCAGTAACATCAAATAATCCCGATTCAGACCAAAAATCAAGTTCTTCGGATGGAACTGATTCTGGAATCCAGCAAAGTTCTGCACTTAGTCCATCAAAATCTTCAAGTCAACAGTCAAGTAGAACAGGAAGTGATAATGTGAAAATATCATCTTCAGAAGCTAAATCAATTGCTCAACAATCAATCGTGCAGAAAGGAGCAACTGCAGGAACTCCCACTCTGATTAATTCCGATGGTAAAAAGATTTATGTGGTGCCAATTGTTATGAATGGTAATCGGGTTGGTGAAATTTATATTGATTCTCAGACTGGTAACAATTTAGGAGGGGCTGGGGGTGCACCCTAATGGTCAATATGGTGGAAACAGAAGTAGAATGTTGTAAAATAATATCAGAAGATGTTGAAAACGCGTCAGTAATAGAAGGATCTCCAGAACTAGGATTAATAGGTAATATCGTAGGATGGCTCCTGGTAGAAGAGCTTAAAATGAAGGAAATCGGACACATTGAATCCAAATATTTCCCTCCACTCGCTGTTCTTTACAAAGGAGTTGCAATACATCCATTCCGAATTTATGCCATCGATGACTTAGTCCTATTCCTATCAGACTTTGTTGTTCCACCAAACTTAACTTACGACATGACCAACACCATTGTGGACTGGATGGAACGAAATAATAGCAAAGAAATCGTAACATTGAATAGCATTGCAGTTCGTCAAAAAACTAACGGAGTTGCAGGTGCAGCCAACACAACAGAAGGTCTTAAAAGATTAGGGGATCTTGAAATTCCCATACTGCCCTTTGGGAATATTAATGGAATTTCAGGGACTCTGTTAACCAGAAGCATGAGCCGTGGCATTCTAGGGTCTTGTTTATTTGCCGAAGTTCTAAACCAGTACCCTGATCCTCGTGCTGCTGCCAGTGTAGTGGACATTTTAAATAAGATGCTGGACATAGAAGTAAATCCTGAACCACTCTTAAAAGAGGCAGAAGCGATCGAATCACGACTTGAAGAGCTTGCTAATACAGTTCAAAGTGAAGGAGAATCTCCAGCATATAGTTAAATTCATACGGGCCCGTAGCCTAGTTGGATAGGGCGTCGGACTTCTAATCCGAAGGTCCCGGGTTCAAATCCCGGCGGGTCCGTTTTTAGAAATACTTTATTTTGGATATGCTTAAACAAAAAATAATATATAAGGGCCCGTAGCCTAGCCAGGATAGGGCATCAGACTCCTAATCTGAGGGTCCCGGGTTCAAATCCCGGCGGGTCCGTAAATCATTTTTATAATATTAATGAAATATTTTTCACATTTTTACCCTACTTATTTTGCTTTGTCTTTCCAAGTAAGACATCACCCCAGATTCCATCCATTTTTCCAATAATCATGACACCCCCTGATGATATTGATTTCCAAAATATAGAATTTTAGAGTAGAGTGTCCTATTTATTGTGATTAATAAAATTAGTTCTCAAGTAGTAGACTAATTTTTTAATCTGAAACCGCGCCCAAAAAAAAACTAATTGTGGAATATTAAAGTTCTACCAAAGAAAGAAAGAAAATATAATTTTAACATAAAAATATTCTATTCTACAGGGTTTCTGTTTATAACTTGCAGTATTGAGTTTACCAGTACAAATCCGCTGAGCATAACTGCTAAAATCCACCATGAATATTCCATCATAATACTCATATTATTGAACACCTCATTTTCTGATTATGAAATATGATATTAAAAATCCTGTTTCTTTCATAATTGAGATTAATGAATATGTCTTTCATAATTGATTAATGAATATGATTATAAAAACCTTTCCCGTGACAATTTTATTCTAAAAAAATAATAATCATTTCAGGAATGAATCTAATGTAGAATTTTCATTTTTGTAGTCCACTTCATCAGTCACTTCTTCATTCTTATTAAATATCATTTCCCCATATTTTCCCCCACCACCTGCCTTGATCTGCAGGGTTTTTTCACGAAATGCCTTTATTCTAAGGGCAAGTTCAGAGTCAATTTCTGCCAAATTTTTCATTGGAGCATCAATCAAAACAGAAATCTCATCACCAAATTTCAAAATTAAATTTTGCCATTTTCTCTGCACGAATTTAGTGGTGACACCTTTATTATAGGAAAGGCTTATTATTTCCGCCAGGGGTATTATATGGATGTATGGTGGCCTATGAGTGGGGTGTTGGGGTTCATTCCAAGTAGCAAGTTCCTCAACTCGGTAGTCAACTCCTTTTTTAATGGTACCACCACAGGGACATTTCATCTTCATCTTTATTGCTTCTTCTGGATGGAACTGCTGGTAGCATTTGGTGCAGGCAGTGTGATAATATTTGCCCAGTCTAGGGTCAAATCCATAATTTGCTGTGATCTTCCTGTCATTAATTGCACGGACCAGTGCAGGGAAGCTTATATTTTTAACGTCAATTTCATTAAATTCACGACCCAATCTATGGGGCCATGGAGAGTGTGCATCAGAGTTGGTAAGAAATGGTGTTTCTTGTAATTCTTCAATACGATCTGCCATGTCAGCATCCGCTGAGAGTCCGAGCTCCACGAAATCAGGAATTTCACTATAACAGTCCATTAAACTATCAAATTCTTTATATATACTAGTCCAAGGTGTGAATGCGTGAGACGGCCCCATAATACAACCATTTTCCAAAACTAATTCTTGTATTTCAGCACCACTCATGCGGATTCTTGGCCTACCATCAGAATCAAGGTTTCCCTTAAGTTTTTTACGCATATTATAGGCTGTTTCAAAGGACGGGAGAATAATTAAGTGGTGGACCCTATTATAGTCCTCTACTTCAGCTGTTAGAATAAGGTTGGTTTCGGGATTTTTACTAATCCCTTCTGGGATTTCTTCCTGAAGAAATTCATTTTGAACATTCTTTGTATCCTTGATCCTGAAAACACCCGGATTTATCTCTTCTGTGGCTTTTTCAATCATGTTAAGCCATCCTTGATGGAACGCATCCCCCGTAGCAACCAGGTGCAGTCCTTTAAGGCGTCCTTGAGAGGATAATAACTCAGGAGTCATATTTTTTGAGGTAGCCATTGAAAAACGGCCATGAATATGTAAATCAGCCCTTATAATCAATTTTTCACCCGTTATTTACATATGATGTGTTTAAAATAAATAAAAAAAAGAAAATTTTTTGAGATCTATAAAAATAATATATAATAGGAAATTAACCAATGTATCGTAGGTCCTCTTCACCAGGAACTATGTTCATCCGCTCGGCCATCTCCCGTTCCATCTGTTGAGCCTTACTGATCATTTTTCTGGTTTCTTCAGCACGTTCTTCCAGTTTTGCCACATCAACATCTAGTTTAATCATTTTCAGTAATGCAGTGAGCACTGCCTTTGATGCATCAGCGTCAATGAAGTAACCAGGAGTTTCACCCATGAGACAAACCCCATTCATGCCTCTAGAAATTCCTAAGCCAAGAATAAGGCCTGATGCACCAATTATTCCCCCATCAGCTGACCTTAAGGTTATTCCATGGTCTTGAAGCATTTCTGCCAGTTCTTTATTGGTGGCAACTCCGTAAACCTTTGGTTTTTCTATTGGTTGGCCAGTTCCCAAACCGCCAAGGGTGTACATTTCTTTGACACCATAGTTTTCCACGAAGTCGAGTATGTATCCACATATTTCATATTGTCCCTCTGGACTGAGACCTTGAGTATTTCCTCCTAGAAAAATAAAGTCTCGTCCATCCTCTCCCTGGTTTTTAAGATAGTAAAACTCGTTTTTCATTGGTTCAACAATACCATCTTCATCAACGAAGATTTGTGGAGGGAAAGATGGTGAATATAGTTCAGCAAATTTTTCTGCACCTAATTCATGTATAATATGCTCCGCAACGAGTTTGCCCACGTGACCTAGACCTGGTAGGGCTTCAATAAATATAGGATCCTTAAGATCCACTTTTTTAATCATTTTTATGAACGTTTCTTTCATTTGAACTCTCCTATGGGATAGCTGTGCTCTCAATAGTAATTTTATCCCTTAAATATAATTTTTTATAAAAGATTTATGGAATTATAAATGATTAAAATGTATAAGAACTACCTTTATTGTTCGTGTAAATAAAATTTTTAAAGTTAAATGCCTTTGAATTGTTTCTTGAGAGTTCTCCTGTACTTACCATATCTATCTTCTGGAGAATAACGTGGAGGATATACCACTTCTAGGTCACTCCCACAGTTAGGGCAATGATCCTTTAATGTATATTCTCTGCAGGAACGGCACCGCTTCATTTTCATTTTCATTCTAATTCCCTGTGAAACTCACCCTCACCACCAGCTTCCAAAACAATTTCTATAGCTTTATCCGCGGCATCCTTAAGAATAGTTTCTGCAGTGATGTAATCTGCTGATTTGACAAGTAACCTGTATCTTGGCGCTCCTACACATTGAACTGACACATCATCTTTGTTGATTGAATTTAGAGCATTGCGGATGATCTGTACACCATCAGCAGCGTAAGAAGTTATATCCACATATCCAGTGATTTGTACTTCTGGAGGAGATATGTTTTTCGTGGCAACTTCAGTTATGGCTGCAGCCCATTTTTCATCCATCCCTCTTTCTATAAGGGAATCTTTACCCTCTTCAGCAGATATTTCGAAGGCACCATAAAGGTCTCCGAACTCATCAATCATGCCATAACCTACTTCTTCATAAGCTGCGTTTAAATCTTTATTTATACTTTTTGCAGCGAATTCAAGTAGTTTTTCTGCTTTTTGTTCTATTTTCCATTGTTGTATCTTCCGGGTTCTCTGATCTTCCCGGATCCTTTTCATGGAAACATCAACATGGCCTTTTTTAGGATTAACTCGTAGTACTCGAGCCACTATCTTCTGATTTTCCCTTACATAGTCTCGAATGTTCTTAACCCATCCTGCAGACACTTCAGAAATATGTATGAAAGCCTCTTCTCCAGGATATTCTTCTAGTTTGGCGAATGCACCATAATTGAGAACTTTGTGCACTGTGGCCACGATTAAATCGCCTTCTTGCGGCCACCTATGCTTCATTCTTACCATTACAACACCTTAATCCAACACTTCTACTATTTGGGCAACAATTTCTGATTTTCCACCCTTAGATTTTACCAGAGACTTACCACAAATTATGCACTCCACTTTGGAGGCCGCGTGATCAAAGACAATTTGTTGGTTGCCACAATCCCCACATTTAACTTTTAAAAAGTTACTTTTACTTTTTGACATTTTATGCACCTACTGCTGGATGAACTCTACTTTTCCAGCCCGGAATGTGGAGCGTTTGATATGAGATTTGTTGCATTCTTTGCATTTATATCTTAAGTCCAGTTTTTTCGTTGGTTTGTTTCCTGAAGGTAAAGGACGAGGATACCCACGGTAACCACTAGTCACTCTTCGAAACTGGCGTTGCCCCCACTTAAGTTCGCTGGCCTTTCTTCTTTTTGATTCTAAAACTGTGTGAATTGTGTGTTTCTTACAATTTGGACAATAAGTTTTCCTTTCTTTAGGAATCTTCATATAATCACCTTTTTGGCTGTGAAAATAAGTCATCTGACCTGTAAAATTGATTAATGGTCCTCGGACTATTATAAAAAGCCTCACTTATATTTCGCTATTTATATTTCACTGTTTATTTATACCTTTGGATGGACTTTCCCTTATGATTTTTAATGAGTATACGGGCATTGGGAACAGGCATGGTTATAATATCACCCGGAGAAAAAGGACCATAAACATTATGATCAATCCCCATAATGGGAGGTAAGTCATCCAAAATCATTAAAACTTCTGTTAATGTCTTTTTAACTCCTGAATCATTTGATTTGTTTGTGAGATTATTGCCTGAAGGTTGAACTTTATTGATTTCAAATTTTTTTCTAATATTATCAGTAGTATTAGAAGGTTTTTTATCATCTTTTGATTTGGTTTCTGGCAAATGAGTGGATGATTTCTTGGAAACTTGTCGAGAAGGTTCCTTTCCAAACTCGCGGTAAATTTCATCCTGAATTTCAGGAGGAATTTCATTCACATCAGGAGATACTTCTGTTTTTTGAGTGATAGGGATCTTAACATCTGTTGAAGAATTTACATTATGGTTATTATCATCGTCAATGAACTCATCATAATCTTTTTGAATGGTTTTAGAATCCATTTTCGAAGAATGTAGCTCTGATGTTGACTTGTGCTCTTTTTTATCAGTGTACGATATCAAGGGAGATCTCATGTCCTGCCTATAAGTTGATAGTAACTTATAAATCCCCCTATAGAGTTGTTGTTCTTCAGGAGTCAAATTTGATGGTATTTGAGGTTTTCCATCCCCCACAGAGTCTTTAAAAATTTTATAAGAGCGTTGTACATTCATGACAACGCTGTTTGCTATTTTATGCTCTCTTCTCTCACATATTTCAGCTACTATTCTTTGAGCATCACGAAGGAGGTATGATTCAAATGAAAATGGATTATTATCTATCTTTTTCATTAATTTATTGAAATAAAAGGAGATATCTTGATAAAAATCATCACCCACCGGAGATAAACTACTTAAACTCCTTTCCTTCTTTTGAATCTCCCTCAAATTCTGAAAAAACTCATCCAACCCTATTCCTCACTTTCAATTCTAGGAGCTAAGAGAAAACTTAGTTCACCTTCATCAGAAGCCATTTGCAAGGCAATATTCAGAGGCATGTCGTTTCCCAGCCTTATGACTGCAGATTCAGAGAATTTATCTGCTTTTAACATTTCTTTAACCTTTTCAAGGGAAAAAATCGATTTTGCCGATTCATTTATCTTTTCCCCATGCAAGTACTCAATTTGAGCATCACCAAATTCTCCCTCAGCTGAAGCTGCAAATTTGTCCTCATTTACTTGAAGAGATATCTTATCAGAAACTATGCCTATGTCCTGAATAGAATCTTTAAGTAAACTAAAAGGAACTTCGAATTCAGTTGGGTATTCAAGTTGTGGTGGGCTGGGTGCTTCATATTCTATATCTATAAGTCTAATTTTGAATGTTCTGTGGGCTTCACCTTCCAATGTTACGATAAGGTTACCCTCATCAACGGTGAGTTCTACCATATCCTCTGCTTTAGCTCTTTTTAAAACCTTCATCAACTCTTCAGTATCCACGTTGATCTTCATTGGCTCATCACATTTGTATTCATCAAATAAAGCTTTTTTTAACTCCAAATGCACAAATGTGATGTGACTACGGTCTAACGCGTCAAGCCTTAGGCCTTCTTCGTCTGCCTGCATCTGCACTTCATCAACAATGGATGAAATGGCATCAAAACTGGTCTTCAAAATATTAGAATCGCTTAAAACTGCTTTGAACATGTTCATCCTCCTTTAAATTACTTTTTATCCTTCTCTTCTATATTATTTTTTTGTTTTTCTTTTTCATTGAATGATTTTTTCAGTTCTTTTGCTGATTTTTTGTTGGAAGGCACTTCTTCCACATTTTTTAGTTCTGAATGTATTTTTTTGAGAAAAGTTCCAGTTAACAAAGGGAGCCCGAAGAAACCTGCAATTATCAGGACTCCGATGAGGATTGAAAATGCTGATAATACTGCTCGTTCACCATATGTTACACTATCCTCCAATCTAATTGAACCGCCAAACAAGTATAATATTCCAGCGATAATGAATAAAACTCCTACTAGTCCACCACTAATCCGAATAATTTGTTCTTTTTTGGAATGGATGTGTCGATAAATCTTAAATTTCATGAATTCATGACTAAGATTAAATTCGTGTGACTTCGAAAGTGTATTATCTTCATGTTTCATGTTTACTTTCTGTTCTTGAGATTTATCAGATGATTTATTATTAGAATCTGATTCTGAATCTAAAATTTCAGAACCAATTATAAAATCTCTGAAACGTTTGGAAGATTTCGTTTTAGGGGTTGATGAATCCATAAAAGAGTTATTTTTATTTGATTCATTTTTAATATGGTTATTAAACGGAATGGACTCTGATGATTCCTCATCAGGAGATTTTTGTTCCTGGCTCGCCTTTGATGATTCTTCCCCCATTTCAGCAGCTCTCCTTCAAATACTTAATCATACTCTCGCCAAGTTTGTCCGCATTTTGTGCATCTTAAAAACCTGGTTTCAGATTCATCAGCCCTTCGAGTCTGTTGTAACCACCAGAATGCCTCCCGATTACCACATTTAGGGCATAAAGCTTTGGTGGTGGGCAAAGTTTTAATATCATCCCCAGTTACAATCACATTCTCCTTGGGGGATACTTTCTCAGAAACTTCATATTCACTTAGTGATTCTTTGGTTATCTTTTTTTGGTAACCGCATGAACATTCGAAACGGTCCCCTTTAGGGAACAAGACTGTCCCACATTTAGGGCAAAATTCCATTTAAATCCTCCTAATAAAATTTAAATTCGAAATAATTATTGACAATACATCATATATTATTTTTTTGATTATTTGACTGCTGTTTATTAATATTAGTCTTATTTTATTATTTCATCAATAATTCCAATTTTTTTAATGCATCAATTAATATTACTTGATGGTCAAATGCTAAATCCATTTTAAGTGCATCATCAACTGTAAATGATGAAACTTCTTGAGCATCTGTGTCTGCTTTGATTTCACCATCTTTTTTATGAGCTAAAAAGCATACAGTAATCGTGTGCCCCCTGGGATCTCTCCCGGGATCGGAATAAACGCCCACTAACTCCATAATCTCTATTAAAATTCCTGTTTCTTCCTTAACTTCCCTTAATACAGCTCTTTCTACAGTTTCACCGTACTCGACAAAACCACCAGGCAGTGCCCATGATCCCTGGAAAGGGGTATTTTTCCGCCTGATTAATATTATTTTACCATTTTCATCAGTTATTACTGCATCAACAGTTAATAAAGGATGTTTAGAATCTGTTATATGTACACTCCCTTTTGAAATCCTATGAGTAAAAAGCGCTGAATGTGTATATTTTTTGATGGTGAAAATATTATTTTCGTGGTATAAGATTTAACCCAGCACGTATCGGTTTATTAGATTAAAAGAAATTAAGCATTTCCTTTTGATTCTCCAGTGGTTATACCGGCGGCTATGATGTGAGCAACCCGAATGGGTTCTGGTATTGCGCTCCTTGTTGTTGAAAGTATCACAATCTTCTGTGCATCTTCCTTACTGATTCCGCTGGTCTGCATATATACGGAATCTTTCTTATGGATCTCATCAGTCTGGTAAATCTCTCCAGCTTCAAGAAAGTGTTTCCATTTTTCTTCCCAGTTATTAAAGTTTTTCAAAGCTTTTTTTATACTTGGCAAATCAGGATATCTGCGCATGATAACTATAACCGGCACTCCAGTTTCTTGGAAGACCTTCTTGATATCAACTACGTTAAAACCACCGAAGGTAATCCCGTCCAACATCATTACCCCCAATTGATCCTGGTGTCTGGATTTGTTCACCATCTCAATCAGAGAATCAGTGGCATCGTTACCATCAATAGTTATGTGGGTGCTTATTACGCCATCCAACCAGTTTCCTGCCCTAAAAACAGTTCCTACAAGCATGACTTGTTCATGGGTGTGGGGGGTGAAAGGGGCATCGTCAACTCCCAGGATCCTTATTTCTTGCTTAATGTTTCGGAATTTTTTGAGTTCATTTTTTCTTTTTGGTGGTCTTCTTGGCGGATTTTTTAGAGTTTTTTGCCACTTTTTTGGCGGGTTTTTTAGTTTTCTTTTTTCCTTTAGTTTTTCCATCAGCATCAGATTCTATGAGTTCTTTGAACTCTTCACATCTTGATTTTATAGTCTCAGCTGCATTTTTGAGGGATTTTTTAGGATTTTTTGCCTTTATGTATAGTTTTGGTTCGCCAATTATGGGATGTTCAATAACATACGCTGCTGATTCAACATCTTTATCTTCCATTAGGGTCTTTCTAAGGGTGTTACATAGCGTGTGTGTCTCACCAGTGATTTCAATCTCTAATTCATTCTTTTTATCAGTTATAATCTTCATATTATCCCTCATAATTTGAAGAAATATTTCGTGTCTCTTTTCTACCACAATTAGGACATTTAACTTCTTTTTTACCGATTTTTTCCATGAAATGTCGGCAGTTGGTGCACATGGCCTTTAAAACACCCAATTCATTTTCGGCAGTGGTTAAATCGGCATTGTCCACTCCCATGACTTTAGTAACTTTAGCTTGTATCAAATCTCCAATACGGAAATCGTCAGTTAGTTTGTCCACATATCCCTTTCGTGCTTGGGAGATATGTATAGCGCCTAAAAATGTGATGGGAAGACTTCTTTTACTATCTTTAATACCATCAACATCTACTAAAGCCCTTTGACCTCTAACTTCCCGTATTTGCCCTAAAATCACGTCCCCCTTCTTCAGAATAACAGGGGATTTTGTTTTGGGAACTATTGATATTTTTTTGTTTTTCGGGTCTATGCTTACTGTTCCCGCTACCAAGGACCTGATATCACCATGATCATCGTAGGTCCATTCTGACGGGAGAAACTCCTCAGTGACCCCTAATGCGTCACCAGGAAGAACGAAATCTCCGTTTTTTGTCTTCATCTAATTCACCTCATTTTAAAAAAACAAGTTTATAAAAAAACAATTTTTATTTTTAATACGTTTAATTAGGCACTCTATGAGTAATCGTTGCATTCTATAATTCTCAATTTTTCTATTATTTTGGTATGAAATAATAATGGAAAGTATTCTGTCTTAAAAACCCTGAAAATTTCATGTATAATTTATTTGTTGAGAACGTATGATTGATAAAAATTTCCCTGAAAATCTATCATTAGTTATTTGACTTTTAATATTTTGCGACTATTGTCCATATTTTCTGAAAACTTGATTACACAACAATTAGTGGAGAAATATGAAATTTATATTTTATGTTGATTTTGTAGGATTAATCTTGAATAATATATTATAATTTTTCTGTAATTTATAATTTTAATGGTTTAATTAACAGAGTAATATTTTTGTTATTGTTTATAATTTTAATATATTGAAGATTTTATGTAATTTTAATAGTATATAAAATTGTGAGAAATTATGATTTGCGCTAATAGGGTTGTGAAGGTCACTTCTCTAGAAATTTGTTACGAGTTAATGATTACATTATCTTAGTATTTAATCTCATCCATCTCATAATCTTCCCAATCTCTAAGCCCTAACACAATCTCCAGTTCTTGAGGAGTTAAAAGAGGTTTTTCATACATTTTAGAATCATCAATAGCTATCCGCGGACAGGCCGTGACAACAAAGGCGCCTAAATCAGTGAAAGGCATCAAATTTTGAGGCGTGATTTCATCCAAAATTATCAAATACGCTGCCAAGCCACTTTTCGTAATCATCTTTTTCAAATTTTTTGCAAGCTCCCATCGAGACTGTCCCTCTTTAGAAGAGATGAGAATTCCAAATTTTTCAGCTTCAGAAGCACGAGTAATTCTTGCAAAACGTATCCGAAGGATTTTATCAGCGAATTCATCAATATTTCTTACTTGGTTTAGATAGGGATCCGCGACTATCACAGTTTTCTTAGTGGACAACTTTATACCTAGTGGATGAAAATTGCCACTACCCAGATAAAGGAATGCATCCACATGTAAATCTTGAACAGATGAAAAGTTACAGCCCAAAACTTGACCTTTAAGAGTTCCAGTTCCCTCCTTCATTAGAACTTTCTTTCCACTTTCCTCAAGTATTCGTGCAGCATCTGCCAAGAGGTGTAAATGTTGAGTGGTAGTCACTAAACCAATTGTTTCCTTGCCCTCGAGGTATTTTAATGCTTTTTTTAAGATTTGCATCGATTCTAACTGGTAATGTGCTTCCACATAAAGAATGGGAATTTTTTCATCAATTGGGAGGGGTGTATGGCCAAAATGGATCAGTAGATCAGCCAGCCCTTCCATCTGTTTGTCAGAAAGATCACAAGCACCATAACATGGATTGCCAGATATTAACACTGAAGAATCGGTTTGTTCTTCGATTTCTCTGGCCAAATCGGTTGCATGAATTTTAAGGCCTTCTGGAAACTGTAAACCAACCACTTTAGCTTTCATGCTCTGGATTTTATCAATAATTTCTTGGATTTTGAATTGGTAATTAGTCATCTGATCCCTGAAAAACTTGTAATATGAGTCGTTAATTTCTATGAACTATTTTTCTGCCGTATTGCCTCGATTGTTACTTTACCTGCGATTACATTGGCTCTTACCAGTGTGTGAACTTTGATTCCTGTTTCGTTCTCCACAAATTCCTTACCTTCACCTTTTTCGATTATAGCCATTACATCAACGATGTCGGCCCCAATATGTTTTAGTGCTTTAATTACAGCAGCCATGGTACCTCCTGTGCTGACCACATCATCCACCAAAAAAACGCGATCACCTTTTTTAATACCATTAATATATAACTCACCTTCACTGTAACCAGTAGTCTGATGGACTGCAATCTCCCCTTCCAGACCATAGAAACGTTTACGCACGACTACGAATGGAATATCAGTGCGTAAAGAAATTGCAGTAGCTAAATGTATTCCCATAGCTTCCACACACACAATTTTATCCACATTAAGATCTGCATACTTTGAAACAGCTCCAGCTACTTCTTGAAGCAATTCTGAATCAACCAGAGGAATTCCATCAGTTATAGGGTTTACAAAATAATTATAATCGCCTTTTTTAACAATAGGAGATTTTATCAGACTTTCAACCAGTTTTTCAAGCATTTCATCACACCATTAAATATTAATGTTCATAATTTTGCATGTTTTAATAAACCATTTCATTTATCAGTTTTTTTTTACACATCAAGTTCAAGTAACGTCTTTTAATTTTATCTTAGAAAATTGATAATTAAATCTAAATTGAAAAGACTAATTAACGTGTTTAAACACAGAAAATTCATCCAATTATGGATCAATAGACTATGCACGTTTACATTTTACACGACTATTATATCTCAGTATGTTATATATATCGTGCCAAAAGAAGTAATTAAAATTATATTTTTAAATATAGAGTTTTATATGATAACTAGAATTTTACCTATTAAAAAATATGACCCCTGCCTTAAAAAATTGTGAACCACAACGAATGATGAATTTTTAGAGATTAAAAATTCTTCAAATCTTTATTACATATAGCAAATAATTAAGTTGTAATAACTCCCTGAAGATATTAGATCTGGTGAAATATTATGTTAGGAAACTTAGGCAAGAATCTGACTAAAACCATGAAGAAACTTGCTGGAATGACCATCATAGATGAAGAAGTAGTTAAAGAAGTCATTAAAGACATACAAAGGGCTTTAATTCAGTCCGACGTCAATATTAAACTTGTTTTAAACCTATCCAAAACCATTGAAGACAGAGCCTTAAACGAAAAACCTCCTAAAGGAGTTGCAGCTAAAGAACATGTAATAAAAATTGTTTACGATGAATTAGTGCATCTTCTGGGAGATAGAGTTGCTGATGTCCAAATTGATACTAAACCATATAAAATTCTTTTTATAGGACTGCAAGGTAGCGGTAAAACTACTACAATAGGTAAAATGAGCAAATATTTACAAAAAAAAGGTTTTAACCCAGCAGTAATATGTACCGACACGTGGAGACCCGCCGCCTTCGAACAACTTCGCCAACTCACAGAACACTTGAATATGTCCCTTTACGGAGACCCTGACAATGATGACGCCCTGGATCTAGCTCGAACCGGTTTGAAAAAATATAAAAACCAGGATATAATCATTGTAGACACTGCCGGTCGCCACAAAGAGGAAAAAGATCTGCTTAGTGAAATGGAACAAATATCAGCAGTTGTAGAGCCTGACGAAGTTATGCTAGTTATTGACGGAACAATAGGCCAACAAGCCAGAGAACAAGCTTTAGCTTTTAGTAAAACCACCAAAATCGGATCTATTGTCATAACAAAGCTTGATGGATCAGCTAAAGGAGGTGGAGCTCTTTCTGCAGTAGCAGAAATTGGAGCCCCCATTAAATTTATTGGTACCGGCGAACGCATTGATGATCTAGAAGTTTTCGATCCTGAAAGGTTTATCTCTAGATTACTAGGTATGGGTGATATCAAAACTCTTATTGAACGCGCTGAGGAAATTGTTGATGAAGATGTCGATACCGAAGCCATGGATGCCATGCTAAGCGGTAAATTCACTTTGAAGGACATGTACAGCCAGTTTGAAATGATGAATAAAATGGGCCCTATGCAGCAAGTGATGAATATGCTACCAGGCATGGGCGGAAAATTACCAAAAAACGCATCACAAGTAACTGAAGAGAAATTAACCAAATACAAGATCCTAATGGATTCAATGACTGAAGAAGAACTTAGTCATCCCGAAATTATAAAACAATCCCGAGTTAAAAGAATATCCAGAGGATCTGGAATGCGTAACGAAGATGTTAAAGAGCTCCTTAAATATTATCAAGTCACTAAAAAAGCCATTAAAGGTTTCGGAAAACGTAAGATGGGTGGCCCCCTCGGGCAGATGATGCGTCAAATGATGCGATGATATCCATACCCCTAACACGCCAAATAAGCTAATTTAACAGTTGTTTTATTGTTAAAAGTTGTTACATCATTAAAATTACCATTGCTAAAATAATTGTGCAGTTTACCCAAAAAAACTATTTAACAAAGCCCCAGGTAAATACTGCTACCAACTACCATTTCATCAAAAATATATCAGGAAACTATAGAATGGACGATATCAAGGATCAAACTATTGAAATAATGAAAATTACAAATGGAAATATTTGTAATCGATGTTTAGGCAGGAATTTCTACCCAAAAATCTCTGGAAAGGATAATCAGGAGAGGGGGCACAATATTAAAAATTCATTGACCTTGGGAAAAAGCTTGGCCGGGAAGAGTAAAGAATGTTATATATGTGAAGACATCTTTGAAACTCTAAAAAATGACGTGGAACATATAATCGATGAAATAAATAGTTCCAGAATTGAATTCTCAAATTTCCTGGTTGGTTGCCGTTTACCTACAGAAATATTGGAGAAAGAAAAAAGTATATGGGACAAAATCGGTTTAACAAGTGAAAGTATAAAAAAAGAGATCAACAGAGAGCTTGGTAAAGCATTAGCACTTAAGATGAATAAAGAAGTGGAATTTGAGAATCCTAACGTGGTTGTGATGATGGATTATACCAATGCTAAAGTGGATATTCAAATAAACCCACTGTTCATAGAAGGCCGGTACCGTAAACTTATGAGAGGAATTCCTCAGACCAGATGGCCTTGCAGGAAATGCAGGGGCAAGGGATGCGAATATTGTGATTTCACAGGTAAAATGTACCCTGAGTCAGTTGAAGAGTTGATTGCTAAAAAAGTTATCCTAGCAAGCAAAGGACAGGAATCCAGATTTCATGGTGCAGGTAGAGAAGACATTGATGTGAGAATGCTGGGTAGAGGTAGGCCTTTCGTGCTGGAGATTAAAGAGCCGAAAATTCGTGATTTAAATTTGAAAGAATTGACTGAAAAAATAAATGAACACTGTCAAGGCAAAGTCGAAGTTCTTAATTTGCAACTGGTGGGAAAAGAACGTCGAAGCGGTGTAAAAGCATCTTCTACTGAAACATCAAAGACATATCGTGCGGTGGTTGAAGTGGAAAAACCCATTTCCAATGATGATTTAAAAATTCTGAATACTCTTAAAATTATCCATCAGAGAACACCCATTCGTGTATCTCATCGTAGAGCAGATAAAATACGCATCAGGGAAGTAAAAGAAGTTGAATCCAAAATAATTGATTCAAATCATTTTGAACTAACAATAAATTGCGAAGGAGGATTATATATCAAAGAATTAATATCTGGAGATGAGACCCGGACAAAACCCAGTATTACCTCACTTTTAGAAAACCAAGCCACTTGTGCCGATCTAGATGTGCTAGAAGTTAATATTTAAATGGGTAGAATTGATAGAAAGATAGTTTTATAAACTCTAAATGATTAACATTAAATTAATCGATTTCACCGAGGATTGACCACTAAAGATTCACACGAATTTTATAAATTTTATATTAAATTACTTAGAAAAGCCATTCACATGGCTACATTATAAATTAGATGCTAATAATCTCTGTGAATTAATACATTGTGTAAGTGATGAATGTATTACCAGACAAGATTAAATGGAATTATGATAATGCATATAATGAATTAATCGAGATAATGCATATTTTACTGAGCATTCAGAGATTAAAAGATACTTTCAATTGGACATTAATTAATAATTAAACCATTTCTGATGAAGTGGAGGATTGAAAATGACTCAAAGATCAAGAGGTTTTAGAAGTAAGACTAGGTACAAACTTAAAAGGAATTTAAGAACAGGGAGAGCCAATCCCATATCCAAAAAAATCCAGACTTTCCAGGAAGATGATCTGGTTCACATTATAATTGACCCCAGTGTTCACAAAGGACAACCACACCCCCGTTTCCATGGAAAAACCGGCAAAGTGGTAGAAAAAAGAGGTCGTGCATACATTGTTGCAATAAATGATGGAAATAAGGCCAAAAAGTTAATAATTAGACCGGAACACCTTAAAATACAAGAGTGATGGGATGATTGGGAAGAAAACCCTGGATACCGATCCGATTCCTCTGGTGAATGTGAAACCATTACTAGAGGAACAGGAAAAAGTACACGAACTAAGTTATGAGCAGAATTTGGCATTGGATCATGTCACGAAATTTTCCAACATATCAGTGGAAAACGCAGCTAAATTGGTTTCTGAGTTGGAAGAAATAATAAAAAAGAATCAAGCCATTAAAATAGTAGATCTTATGCCTGAAGATATGGACGACATGAGACTAATTTTTGCTAAAGAAAGAGGCTCACACAAAAAAGAAGAACTGGAAAACATATTAAAAATAGTTAACAAATACCGAGAAGAATAAATCTACGGGTAATAATTAATTTCAAGGACTACTGTACCCATTAAGACTATTCTGATAGGTATTATTTAATTAAGTGTTTTAATAATAAATATGCCATTGTCAGGGTGATAAAATGGAGGATTATGCGATTATTCTGGATTTTCTACCACTAGGTTATGTTAAAGAGGGATCTAACTCCTACAAACGCAAACCTGTGGCTCAAGCCATTGGTACAGAAGAATTCACCCTGTTGGAGTTAACACCCAAGGAAAATATAAACCTGGACATTCATGAAAAGGTTTACATAGGTGCAGGACAGAGGGACAAAATCGCAAGGGTAAATCGTAGACTGCCCTTTAACAAACTGACCTCAACAGCCCAAATTGAGGTTAATTATGTTCTTGAAGAGATTGTGAAAATAAAAGAAGAAAAATTCATCCGATTTTTCAATGAAGCAGGACCTATTTCCACCAGACTGCATCAAATTGAGCTTTTGCCGGGAATTGGGAAAAAACACATGTGGGACATTATACAAACACGTAAAAAAGCTCCTTTCAAGGACTTTGAAGATGTGAAAAAAAGAATTCCCATGCTTTCTGACCCTGTAAAACTGATTGTCAAAAGAATTCAGTTAGAACTAGAAGCTGAAGAAGATAGAAAAGGAAAAAAGAAATATATTCTCTTTACCAGACCTCCTAAAAGGAAATTTGTAGGGTAAAGAAAATTATTCAATAAGGGAAATGTTGGCCACAGAAACCTTTAATTTATTAAAGAAGCACCAGATACGTTTAGACCGGAAGAAAGGCCAAAATTACCTTATTAACAATCATTTTTTGTCACGGATAATTGAAAATGCTCATCTCGATGATTCTGATGTTGTGTTGGAGATAGGGGCAGGAATAGGCAATTTAACAGTTCTTCTGGCAGAAAAAGTTTCTAAAGTAGTGGCCATTGAACAAGATAAACGTATCGTCCCAATTTTAAGGGAAAGACTTAATGAAAAAGATATTTCCAATGTGGAGATATTGGTGGGTGATGCCACCAAACTTAAGTTCCCCTATTTTTCTAAAGTAGTTTCTAATTTACCTTATCAAATATCATCCCCCATAACCTTTAAACTACTCCATTATGACTTTGATTTTGCTATTTTAATGTACCAACTAGAATTTGCTAAAAGAATGGTTGCTAAACCTGGTGAATCTGATTATTCTCGCCTTTCAGTTATGATGAAACTTTGTACTCAGACTGAACTTCTTTTCAAGGTTCCAAAGAACGCATTTCTCCCACGACCAAAGATTTCTTCTGCAGTTATTAAATTGATTCCTTCTAGAAATCCTGATGTTGACCAATTTTTTGTCAATACTTGCCGGGCTTTATTCCAGCATAAAAAAAAGAAATCAGGGAAGGCATTACTCCAGTCATTTCATGAAATAAGTGATCTGGATCTTGACCGGAGTACCATTCGAGATCTAATTTCACATGTAGATGGTAAATTAATTGAGGAAAGAGTTTTTAAACTAAACCCTGAAGAAATATTAATAATTTCCAGTGAACTTGAAGTTGTTTTGGAGAAGATGTGATATGAATAAACATTCCGAAAGTGATAAAAATCCCTATCAATTATTTCAAGAAGAATTTCCAGATCTGGCAGGATGTTTTAATGATTTAGTTGAGGCGCAAAGTTCTTTAAAGGGAATGGATGCCAAAACTAAACAATTAACCGTTATAGCCATTCACACTGCTAATCGAAACCCCCTGGGTGTGAAATTACACACTCAGATGGCTAAAAATGAGGGAGCAACTCGTGATGAAATTTTAGGAGCTGTAATGATTAATTTACACCTATCAGGACTTTTAAATATTTTGGAATGCCTTCCTGCAGCTATGGAAGGTTTAAAATTATGAAAATCGTATTTTAAGAAAAACATGAAGAGGAAATTTTCATGTGAATAAACAATGGTTGAGGCAATTTAATGTTAGAGTATAAGGGAATTCATTACGAAACCAACCCTAAAGTATATGAACCTGCAGAAGATACTTTTTTATTTGCAGAAAATCTTCAAATTGAGCGAAAAGACCGAGTACTGGAAATTGGAACTGGAACTGGCCTTATAGCAATAATAGCCTCCAAAAATTGCAGTACAGTGATAGCTACTGATGTAAATCCGCATGCTATTGATTGTGCAGTAAAAAATTTAATTGCTAATAAATCATACAACGTGGAATTAAGAAAAGGAAATTTATTTGAACCAATTAAAAATGAGAAATTCGATCTAGTATTATTTAATACACCATATTTACCCACAGATGAAGATGAAATGGTTGGTGATGAACTTGATACTGCTTGGGATGGTGGTAGTGATGGTAGAAAAATTATCGATCAGTTTTTAGACGATTTAAAGGATCATCTCACCCCGAATGGAAGAGTTCAACTGGTGCAATCATCGTTATCTGATATTGACAGAACAATTAAAAAATTAAATGAACAAGGATTAAATGCATCGGTAACAGCCAGAAAAAAATGTTTTTTCGAAGAAATAGTGGTTATTACTGGAATACCAAAATCCGCGTAAATTTTTTTATTGTTATCTTGGATGCTCTAAGGGCATGCGGCGGTTATTCATGATTTTTAATACTTATCTACCCCTAAATTTTCCGAACTGTTCGTAAATAAACCGATAGTTCGAAAAAAAATAAATTTTTATACAATGAAGACAAAATAAATGCTGAGGGGGGTTAGCCACTGAAATTATGTACAATCTGCTTTGTATGGTACCATATTCTTCCAAAATAACCCCCATCTCACCCCACAAATATTACAAAACCCATTGGAAGGAGTATTTATTATTTACTTACCCCGCCTATACCGTAACATGTATTAATACTTTTCATCCTCTCATTCACCCGGTTAATTATTTTTTTAAATCTTATTTTATTCTGTTATACTTTAAGATATGATTATTTTGTTTAATGAGGTTTTCATGGAATAATTAATATTGAAATCGAATATAACTAAAAAAAACAAGTGATCAGTCAATTTATGGGGAATAAATACTAACTAGGTATATATCAATTTCAGGTACTCACTTTAAAAATAAAATAACAGGGTTGGGGATTTAGATACTGAATTTTGACTGTTTCCACAGAAGTACCTTTAGGATATACTGTTAAATATGTGTTGAATGCTTTTTGGGTAGTTCCACTGGAAAAAACGTGCAGCCACAATATACAAGTACTTTTATTTCCAATACAATTCTTGATAACATCATTTAATAGAATTGGTTGGTTTTTAAAATGATTAGTTTCTTTAGTAATATTTTCCGGGGAATCAATGATCCAAACTGCTGAATTATCAGTTACATAACTCGGATCAGTCATCAAATAAAAATCTCCAGAATTTAACATGTCTTGGGTTACTCTGAAAGGATGACAAGTCCAACCGGATTTTTTATTAGGATAATCCACCCATATATGGCTGTGATTTCCAGTTTTATCTTGATGTGGACATATATATCCTTCCTGTTTCGGTTGTGGTGTATTGGAATTACACTTCATTGGATTCATGCAAACTATGATATTGGCATTATAGAAATTACAAAGAACCGTTCGGTTAATTACTATTATATCCGATGCTGATGTGCTTATTTTTCCCATTGCAACAGGTTCTATAGATGAATCTACTGGACAAATAGTCAAACTCGAATCACAATAGGGAGGTAGTATTTTGCCCTTCATTAATTCATCATAATTTTCCTTAAGACATTTTATTTTCTGTAGACTTAAAGTTTTCTGAGTTACTCCCTTGTTAAGTTGATCCACATCAGCTAATCCTGGAATTACTCCGTCAAAATTGCCTAATTCTTCCCAATTTTCAGGTTCACCTGGATCTTTAATCATCATGTCAGCAGCAGCAGTTGTTATTCTATCTAAAGAATTAGCATAACAATAATCCTGGATTTGCGAACCAACATTGTCCATTGCATCTGCAGAAACACCTAAAACTACGGTTATAATAATTAGGGCCATCATTAAATCCGTGGAAAACACCATCCCCCTTTTTTCTTCTATTACATTATTATCAAACATACTATCACTGAAAAATTGATGATTTTGTCACCCATGTGGTGGCAACCCATACTTTTTCCTATGGGAATCATCTAAAAAAAGGTGAAAACAATGAGTATCATCATAGAAATACACTATTAAATGGCCATAATAAGCTCCAAAACTTGTTTCATTGAAAATAACATGATCTATAGAGCTAATTGCCAGTATTGATGAATTATTTAAAAAAGTTATATTGGCAGATGGTGCAGGTAAGATGAATGTTTCGAAACCATAATGGGGGCAGACACCATGGCCCTCCAGTCTACAGAAAAAACAGGCCCCATCATTACTTTCATGATAAAAACCATTATCAATACAATTTTTAATATTTGCAAGATCAGAAGTACTTCCATGAAGTTCATATGGATCATAAGGACATTTTTTTATGTACAGAGGTGATGTGGCATTTTCATAAGCTTGTGAATTGTTTAATCCACTCGACTTCAGATATTTGGATAAACTGGAGCCATATAATATTTTATCTTTACCGATAGTTGCTCCTCCGTGTTTTTTGCACTTTAAAAAAGGTAATGGATCCATAATTGGAAAAGACTCATTAATAAGAGATATTTTTTGGATTAAATTGAATGAATGTTTTATTTCGTCTTTTTGCACGTTAATTCTTGATTTGATTTCTATCTGAAATGGATCTTGACTATTATCTACACCCAATATCTCACAATGAGCATTTATTTGGTCTTTATTATATTTTAAACACCAAATATCGATTTTATCTTGCATTTCATCCCTAATTACCTCCCTACTATTTGATAATGGATTTCCAGATTCAATAACCTCTTCTGATTTATTTTTTATCACTTCCTGGCCTATTTTAGGTAATTGTGATTCTAAATCTTTAGACACACCCACAACATCATCTGATGCTAAAATTGCTTCTTGAAAACTTATTATACCAACCGACATGTTTATAAATATTATTAAGAGTAAAAAAGCAGGAATAATAAGTAAAAATGAAGTTAAACTCATTACATATCCTTGATCATTCATTTTCTTACCTGAATTTTTACAATTTGATGGGGAGACTAAAAATATTATGAATTTGAATTACTTCAATTTTTATTAAAAATAATTGAATATGTAATACTATATAAAGTTATTTCCAGGACCAAAAATATGTTATTGGAGAACTATCCAAACATTAATGAAACAAAAATTTTCCAAAACAATCAGCCAATCGTAAAACATATAAAAACATCATGATTATATAAAGCATAATACGAATTATAATCCAAAATCACTATGTGCAAATTTATTTTATGTAAATCACCAATAACTTAATCAAATCTTAGCGAGGTTTAAAATGAAAGATATTGTAAGAGGATGGCGTCACATTCCACAACGCTACAATCTCATTGGATCAAAGTGTTTGCAATGTGGAGAAGTTTTTTTCCCCATGAGAGTCATCTGCCCTAAATGCAGAAGAAAAGGGAAATTAGAAGATATTAAATTTAATGGAAATGGAAAAATTCATAGTTTTTCAATTATACACACCCCTACAGATGAATTTAAGAATATATCCCCATATCCAGTAGCAATAATCGAGTTAGAAGAAGGTGCAAAAATTACCAGCCAGATTGTAGACTGTGACATTGAAGATATTGAAATAGGTCAAGAAGTAGAGTTAGTATTTAGGAAAATTAGAGCAGAAAGTGATGAAGGAGTCATTTCCTATGGTTACAAATTCAAACACAAACAGTAAAGTAGGCGTCTTATTAGTAGGCCATGGCAGCAGATTGCCCTATGGAAAGGATGTTCTCAGTAATTTAGCTACTATTTACAAGAAACAAACTGAATATCCCGTGGAAATCGGTTTTATGAACATGAACAAACCATCCATCCCCACCTCAATCAACAAACTAGCCCAAATGGGTGTTGAAAAAATTGTGGTCACCCCTGTTTTTTTAGCTCCCGGAGTACACACCCGGCAAGATATTCCCCGCATCCTTGGATTAAATAATGGGGATGAGCCCCACGAACACGGCCATGATCACCATCATGGTCATAGCCATGACCATGATGAAGATGAAGAAATAAGTTTCCAGGGTGAAATTGTTTACACTGAACCTTTGGGTGCAGACCCTAAAATCGTTGCCATAATAAAAGACAGGGTGAATAATGCCCTTTAACTATTATGTCTTCTAAAAAATCAGGTTCACATGGAATCCCCATAGTATCTGATATTGGTGAGAAAAAACTTATTAAACGACTCCTTTCAATGAGTCGTACCCTTCAACCTTATTCTCCTTTTTTTGATGAAAATTATTTTAAAAGTCTTAGCGATGATGCGGCACTATTGGATATTGGTGATGAATATTTAGTGATTACATCTGACCTTTTACTTGAATCTTCTCACTTCCCAACTGAAATGAGTTCATTTCAAAAGGGTATGAAAGTAGTAACTGCGAATGTGAGTGATTTGGCAGCAATGGGGGCGGAACCCATTGGTTTTGTATTATCTTTAGGATTGCCTCATGACCTCCCTCTTGAAAAGTTTGATGAAATCATGGCAGGAGTACTTGAAGCGTGTAACACCCATAAAATAGGCCTCATGGGTGGTGACACCAACCAATCAGAGGAATTGATTCTCAGCGGAACTTGTTTGGGAGTTGTTGGTAAAAAAAAAGTGTTAATGAAAGAAGGTGCTGCCCCTGGTGATGTGGTTGCAGTCACCGGCCCCTTAGGTGTTGCTGCAGCAGGATTTGAATTTTTATTTGCTCCACCACCCATAAAAGAAACTCTTAAAAAAATAATAAACCCTTCGACAATAAAAATTGTTGTAAGACATGCCCTTGAACCACGTGCTAAGTTAAAAGAAGGAATGATCTTAGCAAAAAAAGGTCTTGCCACTTCAGCCACCGACATAACTGATGGTTTAGCTAGTGAAATCGGTGAATTAATAGAAGCTTCCCCCTATAATGTGGGGATAACACTTTTTGAGACTATGATCCCTTTGATTCCCGAAGTTGAAGAAGTTGCATCTGCTTTGGATAGAAATCCCCTTGATTTCGCACTTTATTATGGTGAAGATTTTGAACTTCTTTTAACCATCCGTGAAGATCTTTATGAAAAGTTTAAAGACGATTTAGGACTTATTAAGGTTGGAACAGTAACAAGTTCTGGGAAGATGGAAATATTTGATAAAGAGGGTAATACAAATATTCTAATGAAGGAGGGTTATGACTCCTTTAAATAAATCTGTTCAATTAGGGATAGCATCGGTTATATTTCAACTTTATATATGTTGTAAATTCAAAAGAAGGTGGAGGGTTTAACCTTGAAAAAGGAAGCTATGCTTTATGAAAAGCTTGATGGTGCTTTGAACTGTCATGTGTGTAACCGTAAATGTGTTATATCTGAGGGTAAAACTGGTTTTTGCAAAATGCGAGAGAATGATAATGGGATTTTATACAGTAAAAATTACGCCTCTGCATCTTCCATTGCTGTGGACCCAATTGAAAAAAAACCTTTATTCCATTTCTATCCAGGCAGCCTTTCATTAAGTTTGGGAAGTATTGGATGTAATTTTAAATGCCCTTACTGTCAGAATTGGGCAATATCACAGACTTATTTAGATGAGGTTGGCATCAGGAATATTCTTCCAGAAAAAGCGATTAGGTTAACCCAAGAAAATGATTGCAAGTCAATTTCTTGGACTTACAATGAACCAACCATGTGGTTTGAATACACTTATGATTCTGCTAAGCTTGCTCAGAAAAAAGATTTGAAGACTGTTTATGTCACCAATGGTTATATGAGTGATGAAACCCTGAATCTTATTGCCCCCTACTTGGATGCTGCAAATGTGGATCTAAAAAGTATGTCTGATAAGTTTTACCAGGAACTTTGTCAGGCCAGCGTGAAACCAGTCTTGGAGAATATCAGGACAATGCATGAAAAAGGTATTCATATTGAAATAACCAATCTGGTGATGCCAGGACATAATGATTCAGAGGAAGATTTAAAATCTCTAGTGGAATTTGTGGCTGATGTGGATGTGGGGATTCCATTACATTTCACAAGATTTTATCCTCATTATAAAATGAACAACTTACCACCTACCCCTGTAGAAACCCTTGAAAAAGCCCAGAAAATGGCAATAGATGCAGGGATTAAATATGTTTATTTGGGAAATGTGCCGGGGAGTAATGGAGAAAACACTAAGTGTCCCGAATGCAAAGAACTGCTCATAGAAAGAGATGGCTTTCACATAGTAAACAACAAACTTAAAAAAGATAAATGCCCTGAATGTGGTGCTAAGATCGATGTGGTGATTTAAAATAACATTGAAATAGCGTTCACTGATTGATTTACAAATAAATATCCGCTGATTAGCTACTCTGAGAAACTAACACGTTCAAATTTATCCAGTTGATTTAGGGGTTTAGTTGCATCCACTCCTACTTTGGTGGTAGTACCATCTGATTTTGCACAGGGGTCCAAAGATGATCCTCGAGCTCCAGGGACTATTAAAATGTCATCATCGCCCCGAACTCGGGTGGCAATTGCATATTCCACATCTTCAGCATCAAAAATGTCGATATCCTCATCTACAACCACACAATGTTTAAGTGAAGGATGAGCAGCTAGGGCAGCCATCATAACGTTTTTACCATCGCCCTGGGTCTGTTTTTGAATTGAAATTACAGCGTGGAGCCAACAACATCCCCCTTCAGTGAGTGCTACATTCTTAACTGTAGGTACTGTGTTTTGAACTGCATTGAATATTCTAGGTTCCTGTGGAAGGCCTTGTAAGAGCTTGTGCTCGAAACCAGCAGGCATTATTGCATGATATATGGAATCTTCTTTGTAGTGCATCTTATCTAGTTCAATTACTGGTTCCTGACGCACAACATCATAAGTGTCTGTTAAGTCTACAAATGGCCCTTCTTCTGCTCTTTCATGAGGTAACATCCTACCTTCAAGTAGTATTTCGCACTCAGGAACCTCAATATTAACATTTTCACATTTTACGAGTTTCATTCTGCCCTGATGGAAGCTATTTGCCACTTCCAGTTCATCCACATTAATGGGTACGGAAATAGTGGTGGCTAGTAAAGTAGCAGGGTGCATTCCAATTGCAATGGCCAGTTCCAGAGGTTCATCCAGTTCTTCTGCTCTTTTATGATGAGTATAAAGATGGCGAGGCACTATTCGGGCGGTGAGCCTATCTTTCCCTAATAAGAGCATGCGATGGATGGATGCATTGCGTACTCCTGTATCAGGATCTTTGACAATTATCACACCCGAAGTGATATAAGGACCTCCATCACGCTGATAATGAGTTAAAATAGGAAGTTTATTAAGATCTGGCTGTTTTGAAATATGAAAACTGTCTTGTACACTCTTATAATCATTTACAGGAACGGGGTTATTGGTTGCTTCAATTATTTTTTGGGTTATTCCAACTACATCAGTATTTAAAGCCCGGGCAATCTTTTCACGAGTATTACATATCCCAGCTATTACTCTAATCTCTGATTCCTTGATGTTTTCCAAGAGGATGACGTCCCTCGGATATTTTCTTAAAATTCCTGCAGCTTCAAGGTTGGTTGAAACCTCATCACTAATTTCTATGAAATTAAAATCATCCCTAATAGTTTTTAAGAAGTTTTGCATGAACTCACCATTAATTTTTATAATATACTTATAATAAACGCTGTTAATTCTGAGAATTGTTATAATATTGGTGTTTGCAGCAAATTACAATCTATATGAACCTGCCGCATTTATTTTTTTAATTCTTAACATATGATTTGGCTTGTTGAATGAATATATTTAATGCATAACATTGTATTTAGTGTATTCTACAATTTATTTCAAGAAATAAATACATAATCCGAACTTATCTAATCTAGAAGACAAATGAAAATAAATAGACGCATATGTTACAAAAATCATCTTTTACAATTTATATTACCTTTAAACCTCTGAAGTTCTTTTTTTATCTGTTCATCACCAATGCTGAGAATTTCAGCAGCCAACATAGCTGCATTTCCCCCGGAATCTATACCCACAGTAGCAACTGGCACTCCTGGAGGCATGTTAACCATGGATAGAAGAGCATCCAATCCTTCCATTTTTATTGCGCATGGCACCCCTATAACTGGTTTTTCAGTGTAAGCGACCACAGCCCCAGTTACATGGGCAGAAAGTCCCGATATGGCAATAAATAGTAAGGCATTTTTATTTCTTTTGAGAAAGTTCTCAAATTTATCCGGAGATCTGACTGGTGATATCACTGCTGAGTCGTATGTAATTTTCAACTTGTCAAGGAACATTGTGGTCTTTTTAGCCACTTTAATATCACTATAACTCCCTGAAATTACGGCTATTTGTGGTGGATGAGGATTTTCTATGATTTCACCAGGATGAGTTGTGATTTGGTTTTTAGCTGCTGAATTCAGGTTTTCGGTTTTGTTAGATGGTAATTTTTTCCTTCCCTCTGATTTTTGTTTGTTTGGGAAGTAATATTTGCCTTTCATCTCTGGAAAAAGAGTTTCTTCGTCTTCAGCAATTTTTGAGTAAAAATCATTTCTAAACAATGATAATCTTTCTCCAATACTGGTATTTTGGATTCCTATAATTTGAGCAGCCAGTATTGCTGCATTATCTCCCCGATCAATTCCTACTGTAGCAACAGGAGCACCTAAAGGCATTTGGACTGAAGCAAAAAGTGCGTCTAGACCGGCAACTTTCACCTCTACCGGCACACCAATCACTGGTTTGTGAGTCATTCCAGCTATAATGCCTGGAAGATGGGCAGATAACCCAGCTATGCCAATGAAAACATCAACACCATTTTTGGTTGAAGTGGAAACGATCTCTTTTACTTTTTCGTGGGTTCTGTGAGCAGAAGCCACACGTAAATCATAATATATCTCTAACTTTTCCAATATGGTGATGGCTTTTTCTGCAATTTTAAAATCCGATGAGCTACCCAGTATAATCATAACCTTCGGTTCCATTATTAACCTCTTTTTGTGAGTATCATAAATAATTCAAATCAGGTAATTTAATCTAGTTGAAAACCATTATACATAATAATTTATGCTTAAAACGGATAATATACTTTTGTAAATTGACCATTTTAAAATGAAACATCATTTTCTATAAAATCTTATATTAAGTCAGTATAGTATAACATGTAAGTTAAGAATTAGAGGTGTAATTTAAGTGTCTTGGATTATCCTATTAGTTGTGATTATCATCGCTTCTGTTAAAACAATGAGTTCAAAAAACTCTATGACGGTATCAGTCATAATACCAGCCTATAATGAAGAAAAAACAGTGGCTAACGTGATAAAAACAGTTAAATCACTTAATTACATTGATGAAATCATTGTGGTAAATGATGGCTCAGCAGATACCACTGAACAAACTGCCAAAGAGGCAGGGGCAACCGTGCTAAGTCATACAAAAAATAGGGGAAAGGGTGCTGCCATAAAAACTGGTTTCAAAAACTCTAAAGGAGATATTGTACTGTTTCTAGATGCTGACCTCCAAGAATTAGTCCCAATCCAAGTAGATAAAATGATCAGACCAATCCTGAATGGAGAAGCAGACGTCATCAAAACTAAATTTAAAAGAGAAGCAGGAAGAGTCACCGAATTGACAGCAAAACCTTTATTAAACTTTTTTTTCCCAGAAATTAAATTTGAACAACCCCTCAGCGGCCAATTCGCTGCTAAAAGATCTTTCCTCAAAAACATCCAATTGGAGGATGATTACGGTGTAGATGTGGGAATAGTGTTGGACGCAGACGTTATGGGAGTACGGGTTAAAGAAGTAGATATTGGAAATATTAATCATACCATGTCCTCACTGTATGAACTGAACATCGTAGCTACCGAAGTAGTGCGAACCATTGTGGACCGTGCTAACAGTTACGGTAGAATCACCATGATCGACTCTTTAGGAAAATCAATAAGAATGGGAGTTTTAGGACTATCACTAACCACATTAGGATTTTTCTTTGTATTTTTTATCAGAATTCGACCTTCATACGTGGCCCTTTACTTGGGATTGGCCATAATCATTGCTGGAATTCTAATAGCCATTTATTATGTGATTAAAATTATAAAAGCATCTATAAAAACCATTTTAAGGCCTGATTCTAAGTCTCGTAACTTTAAATCATTTTTTTATATGCATTCACCCCTGATAGTTTCAGCGTTGATCATGTTCGCGGTCCTTTTTACAATGTTGGGTTCAGTGCATGTGGATGAGGGGAAAATATCAATTGAACCCGCCGCTCGTAATGTAATTTTTTGGAAGCAACCTGTAGAAAATCAATCTTTTGACATTAGAGGGCCCTACACTGTGGACAGTGCTATCGAAAACGAAAGTTCAATTATCAGAATTCCTGAAGATGCCCTGAAAACATTAGGATTAAATTATGAAGATACCATCATGATAAATCAACAAGGTTACCTTCTAAATCAGACCATTCCCGGTGAAGAAAGCATAGTGAGGATACCATATAATGCCCGGAATACTCTGGGATTGAATGTACGTGATGTTATAAGTGATTCAGAACTTCGAAATTTCTTTAAGAATCTTTATGCTGAGAAAAAACTTTCCTTAAGCACATCAAATATAACCATAACCGAAGGAAAGATAATAAAAACCACCGCCGATGATGCTAAAATTATCAACATATATCTTAACGACAAAAAAATCGGTAGCACGACCGGTGTGTTAAAAGAAGGGACATACCAGATCTATTTAGATGGTTATCTATACAAAACAATTTATATCGATGAAAATAGACCCCAAGATACTTTTTTAGTGACAAAAGGGGGAAATGTGGTTAAAATTCAAGTTGCTGGAAACACTAAATCAAATGACCAGTTCCCCACGTGGGATAAGGGAATATTATTCTATTTGAACTTTTCCTGAAAAAAATATTTATTTAATAAATTTCAACATATTTCTAACAATCATGATAAATACAATTAATAATAGACCTTAGCTGCCTCTTCAATATCATTATAAACACCCAATGCAGCTAAAGCTCCAATTTTACCTTGACTGCCAGTTACTTCCACCAGTTCAACACCTACCGACTCAGCAACCTTTTCAGCTTCTTCAACTGTAATCATGGATTTTTTAGCTGCTCCGGCATAAGAACGAAGTTCTTCAGGAATTTGTATTCCTTGAATCACTGCAATCGCAGTTTCATTTGATAAGGTATCTTCTTTTAGCAGTCTTACAACTTCTTTAACTAATTTATCCTTTTCATCCTGTTTTACTGCAAATACTAAAGCTATTGCCACACAGTTCTGAGTTTTATTGGGATTATGAGGGTAAAGTTGTACTGTGATGTGATCCAAGTATTGATAACCATATTTGGTGAGTTTTGCACCTATGTTGTGAGCAAGAGTCCAAGTTGCGCCTTCATCTTTGGTATCAGTGTCATCTATACCAATTACCACTTTTTGTAGGCGTGGTGTTACAACAGCAGCCCTACCCACCTTAGAACCTCCCCCCACGTTCCTGAGTTCTACTCGTTTAACTCCTTCTGCCATTCCTCTGCACATTGCAGCTCCAACTCCCGCACCTGCTAAACCGGCATGTGTTACCTTAACTTCGTCCCCTTCCACAGAAACTTCTTCAATGCCAGCCGCATGCAAACTAGGTTTAAGACTTAAATCAGATCTTCCAACCTTTACAAGGAAAGTGTGTCTGTTCCCATCTCTTTTAGCCTTTAAAACTATATCACTACTACGTTGATATTGGTAAATCATCCATTGGGAACCACTGATACAGGGATGGAATTCTACAATTTCTACCATATCCCCATCTACCATGGTAAGGATTTTATGGTATGGTGCAACCCATGGATCCTGGAATTTATCTTTTAAATCGTGTGGAGTGAGTATTTCCATTAGATGTCTCCAAAAAACTGGCTACTTTAAAGGTGTTTATAATTTTTATGAAAAAAGGAATTAATTATTAAGCCGCTCTGTCATTTTCACTACGGCTTCCACAGCACGTTTGGCATATTCCACCCTCTGATGTGCCTCAAGACGAGTCATACCAGGCCCAGTAATTCCCAAGCCCACTGGTTTGTCATATTCTAAAGCCAGATCAGCGATTTTACGAGAGGCATGCTGAACTACTATATCATCATGGTCGGTAGCTCCTTCTATTACTGCCCCAAGTGTAACCACTGCATCAATATCATCTTGCTCTAGGAGTTTTTTGATGGCCAGTGGCATGTCAAAAACTCCAGGAACTGTGATAACTTCAGTTATTTCAGATTCTAAAAATTTTGCATGTTCTTTTGCTAGTTCTAACATCATATGAGTTATGTCATAATTAAATTCTGCGACTACAGCTCCTATCCGAACTTTTACCATAATGATTCCTCCCATAATACTCTAAGATCGATTGATATGTAATTCATTATAATTTTTTTTTAGTTTCTAATTTAGTTGAATTTCGATTTTATAGAAAAGTTTTACGGCATAGCTAGTATAAATCCAGCTAATGTGCTTAAAACGAAGAGAACTATAATAAAAATAACAATCCATTGCATTCTGGTCATTTTTTTTATCTCCTTTATGTTTTTATGAACTTGGACACATCTTGAAGGGTTTCACATAATGTTTCTATTTCTTCTCTGGTATTATAATAATGTATGGATGCCCTAACTGTTCCACCCAATTGGTAAGCCCCCATATGCCTTAAAGATGGCATGGCACAGTGAAAACCACTCCGAACACAGATGGATTTAACTTCATCTAGTATTTTAGCCAAGTCGTGAGGGTTTATATTGTCTATATTGAAGGACACAATACCATAAATATTTTCTGGACTTCCATAAACATTGGCATTTTCAATATCTTGGACTCCTTGATACATGATTTTTGTCAATTTTTTACTGTGTTTTTCGATTTTGGATATCCCAATCCTTCCCAAATAATTAGTTGCTGAGCCGAGACCTATAAAACCCGCTATGTTTTGAGTCCCAGCTTCAAAACATGATGGTGATTCTGTAAGTTCGAAATAATTTTCTGTAACGTTTTCAACTGTACTTCCTCCAAGGTTAAGGGGATTCAATTTTGCATGGGAATCTCTGGCATGATACAAAAAACCAGTTCCAACCGGACCTAATAATCCTTTATGTCCGGGGAATGCAATAAAATCAGCTTTTAATTTTTTTAGGTCCATATTTATATGGCCTGCAGATTGAGCAGCATCTACTAAGTAAAATGCATTCTGATCTTCTACTATTCTTGAGATTTCATTAACAGGTTGTACTGACCCAATGGAATTATTGATATGGGTGATGGTCACCAGCCGAGTGTGCTCATCCAATGCTTTTTCAACTTCACCGGGATCTATAACTCCATTTTCATCAGCTTTGATTATTTTGATTTCTACACCCCGATCTTGAAGATTAAGCCACGGAACCAGGTTAGAATGGTGTTCCATATTAGATACTATGATTTTATCTCCTTTATTCCAAGTTATCCCATGAGCTACCATGTTAATGGATTCTGTGGCGTTTTTAGTGAAAATTATCTCTTTAGGATCTGAATTAATGAATTTGGCAATTTTTTTCCTAGCTTGTTCCAATTCTTGGGTTGCTCTAACAGCCAGATGATATGCTCCCCTTCCAGTGTTTGCATTATAATTGTAAAAATAATCGTTCATTGATTCTATTATATGTCTTGGCGTGGGAGTGGTGCTAGCAGCATCTAGATATATAATCTTATCCAGAAGGGGCATGTCCCTTCTAACATCAGTTGTTTTCATGATATGCACTGATTATTCCTTAAATTTTGTTTAAATATGGTTTAGTAGTATTATAAAAATGTAAAATTAAATTTAACTATATCAATCCATTGATTTACATGTAGTGTTTGATTTAGGTGATGTGTTAAGAAAAAAATAAAATAAGGTTTGATTGTTGTTTATGATTCTAGTTTAGTTCTAACTTCGGCAGCCATCTCCATGGTAGATGCGCTGCCACCCAAATCAGGTGTGACAACTTGGCCCTCTTTCAAGACTTCCACAAGTGCATCTTCAAGTTTTCGAGCAGCAACAGTTTCTTCCAAATAATTCAACATTAAAACTGCAGATAATATCATTGCAGAGGGATTTGCAGTTCCTTTTCCCGCGTGTCTTGGTGCTGAACCGTGGACGGGTTCAAATAAACCTTGATTTTCACCTATATTTGCTGATGGAATTAATCCCAGCCCTCCCACCAACCCTGCACCTTCATCAGATAGGATGTCTCCGAAAAGGTTGGTAGTTACAATTACATCAAACATTTCAGGCCTGGTGATAAAAAACATTGCAGTTGCATCCACATAACGGTCATCCAACTCCATTCCAGGATATTCTTTGGATACTTTGTAGAATGAATCCCTGAATATTCCGTCAGTTTTTTTAAGAACATTTGCTTTATGAACAGCAGTTACTTTACCCCTACCAGTTTGTTGGGCGTATTCAAAAGCGAATTTGCATATCCTTTCAGAAGCTTGTCTGGTAATCACCCGGGTGGCAGTTGCTCCTTCAGCTGTTTCCTCTTCTAAACCAATGTATAGTCCTTCTGTGTTTTCTCTGACTATCACGAAGTCCAAGTTATCGAAAAGACACTTGGTACCAGGGTATGATTTCACAGGTCGGAGATTAACATACAAATCAAGTTCTTGCCTCATTTTAACAATCACGTCGGCAGCAGTTTCTCCTGCAGCTCCAAAAAGACATGCTTGCGATGCTTTTACTATGTTTACTGTTTCTTGGGGTAAAGCCACCCCTGTTTTCTCCATGTGTTCGTCACCGGCATCAGCAAATGTGTAGTCAAAGTCAACATCTAATGCTTCCAGAACATGGAGTGTTGCCTCCATGACCTCTTTTCCAATCCCATCTCCAGGTATAACTGATATTTTATACATGTATTAACACCTTTTTAAGCTAATCATAGCTATTTTTTTTAAAATCCTTTATTTATCGTTTTTATTCGTCCTTGATCTCTGTTAGGTGGTTTTTCATGTAACTGATAAGACCACCCTCCTCCATAATGTTCATCATGAAATCAGGAAGTGGTTTAATTTCAAATTCTTGAAAATTGTTTAAATCTTTTAAAACCCCTTCATCCATATTAATTTCGATTTCATCCCCTTCATTGATATTTTTAGATATTCCTTTTGCTTCTATAAGGAGTAATCCAATGTTTACTGAGTTTCTGTAGAATATTCGTGCAAATGATTCAGCAACAACGGCGGATATTCCTGCGCCTTTAATGGCTATGGGTGCATGTTCCCGAGACGATCCACATCCAAAGTTTTTTCCTGCTACTATTATGTCTCCTTTTTTTACTTTTTCAGAGAAATTAGGGTCACATCCTTCCATAACACATGCTGCAAGTTCTTTTTCTCCAGTTAACACCAAATATCTGCCGGGAAGGATTGCATCAGTGTCAACATCATCTTCAAACTTCCAAACCTTTCCTTTAATGATATTATCCATTTTTATCACCTTTAATAGCTTTATAAGGGATTTAATGCTTCAATTAACAGCACCATTAGAATTACGATCTGGGGTCAGTTATTTCTCCTTTAATGGCGGATGCAGCCGCTACAGCAGCAGAGCTGAGATATACTTCTGCTTCGGAGCTTCCTTGCCTTCCTTTGAAGTTTCGGTTGGATGTGGAGAGACTGACTTCTCCAGGACCAAGGAATCCTACATGGCCACCTAAGCAAGGACCACAACATGGATTACATACCAAGGCCCCAGAATCCACAAATATGTCCATAAGACCTTTTTCGAGTGCTTGACTGTAAATTTCCCTGGAAGCAGGAATGACCAGCATACGCACATTATTAGAAACTTGTTTTCCTTTTAGGATTTTTGCTGCCACTTTGAGATCATCTAGGCGGCCATTAGTACAGGACCCCAGAAATATCTGATTAATTGGGGTTCCTTCCACTTCACCCACCGGTTTGACATTGTCTACATTGTGTGGACAAGCAATTTGAGGTTCCAGATCGTTTATATCTACGAACATGGTGGTGAGTGATTTGGCATCTTCATCAGTAACGAAAGATTCATAATGATGATTCACGCGCCCTTTAAGATAGTTAATGGTCTTTTCATCAACTTCTACTAGGCCAGTTTTTCCACCCATCTCTATAGCCATATTACATAGAGCCATCCTATCAGAAACTGACATGTTTCTGGTAGTTTCTCCTCCAAATTCGCATGCTTGGTAATTTGCACCGTCTGCCCCTATTTGTCCGATTATATTCAACACCACATCTTTCGAGTATACGTGTTTGGCGAGTTTTCCTTCTATATCGAATTTTATAGTTTCAGGGACTTTAAACCAGAGTTTTCCCGTGGCAAATACCATTGCCATGTCTGTCGATCCAATCCCTGTGGCAAATGCTCCTAATGCCCCATGAGTGCAAGTGTGAGAGTCTGAACCAACAATTACTTCTCCAGGAACTACATGTCCCTTTTCAGGCAGGACTTGGTGGCACACCCCCTCCCGAACATCGTAAAAGTTGGTTATTTTCTGATTTTTCACAAATTCTCGCATGAATATGTGGTTTTGGGCTGCTTCCAGAGAGTCAGCTGGCACCTGATGATCAAAAAGAACCACAATCTTTTCTGGATCCCATACATGATCCACCCCAATTTTTTGGAAAGATTCGACGGATAATGGTCCTGTTAAATCATGAGTCATTGCAACATCAATATTAGCCATTACAATATTTCCCGCTTCTGTTTCATCTAATCCTGCTGCTCGTGCAAGTATTTTTTCTGCCATGGTCATTGACATTTTTATCCTCCATTTTAAACCAGATATATCTTTTATAATCGAAATTGTTGTTTGATTCCATTTTAGTAACGAATACTAGTATAACTTGGACAATGTGATCTTATTTACAATATTTACGAAGTTTTGGACTTCTTCCTGATTTAATATCTTTAAAATCTTCTTAATTGTGTCTTTATGTACTTGTTTATGCATTTCCATTATGTAGTTACCTTTTTTAGTCAGTTGTAGGAAGTAAAACCTTTTGTCTTCACTCGATTGTATTTTGCTTACAATCCCCAAGTCAATTAATTGGTTTATGGCCACTGACACTGTTGATTTTTTGACATCCAGAGTTTTAGATAATTCAGAAACACTTATTCCCGCATTTTTATCGATTAACTCAATGTAATATAATTGTCGTAGGGTGTATTCTTTTAAATCTCCAGACCGAAGTTGTGTTTGGAATTTCCTCATTAATTCACTAAGTTTATCCATGGATTCTACCAGTTCAAGTTCCTGATTCATGAGTTGTCACCCCAATAGATATATAGTTTTATCAAACTAACTATTATAAAAGGTTTGCCCAACAAAATAAATTCAATGATTACTTCTCACAAGCTCGGAAAAAAACCATTATTATTACCCATAATAATGTAACCACATCACAGATGATACTTAATTAACACATTATGTAATAAAATTTATATATAATGTAATACTTACTTATATTGAATACTATCTAATTAATATAAATAGGCAGATTGAAGAGAGATATTTCGTGAGGGAAATAAAATGAGGGAAATAAGTCAAGAAATAAAGGATGAATATGTGAAAATAAAGGATAAAATCTCATTTGAAGAATTTTTAAATAAAATGGAAGAATATAAAAAAGAAAACGCGGATGTAAGCTTTCTCGACGATATTAGCATAGCCCACATGGTGGTAGGAGATTACATTACCGAAAAAATTGAAACTCTTGAAGAAAACAAGGAATTTTGGAAAATTAAAGATTTAGAAACAGGAAAACAACATTTAAATCTGGTAGGAAGGGTAATGAACCTTTCTAATGTAAAGAAATTCACGAGTAAAAAAGGAAGAGAAGGTAAATTAGCCAACATTATCCTTGCCGATGATACCGGTAGAATAAGGGTTGTTTTTTGGACTGAAAACATTAAGCTCCTAGAAAAACTCGAAGAAGGAGACATAATCAAAATCAATGATGTAGAAGTGAAGCAAGGCTTCAGAGAAGATGAAGCCCATATGAATACACGTTCATCACTGGAAAAACAGGACCCCCAAGATTTTCCAGATTTTCCAACCTATGATGATAAAATAACCCCCTTAAAGGATATTAAAGGTGATATGGAAGTTAATGTAGTTGCCCGTATTATCAGAATTCCCCGAATACGATCCTTTGATCGGAACGGGAGGGATGGAAAAGTGGTATCTCTAAAACTGCAAGATGAAAGTGGCACCATGCAATTCACCTTGTGGAACAAAGACACTTCCTTAATAGATGATCTTGATCTCAAAGAAGGAAACGCCATTAAAATAATAGGCGCTCAAAGCAGAGTACGTAACAGCGAAATCTCATTAAGCCACTCTTGGATTGGTAGAATAGTAAAAGGGGATTTTGATGTTCCTGAATATCAGGAAAACATTCTTAAACTTGGAGACGCTCACGAAATGAGAAATGTTACACTGATAGGTCTTGTTAGTAAAGTGTATGACACTATAACCTTTGAAAGAGACGATGGAAGTACTGGAAACGTGAAATCTCTAGAATTAGAAGATGATACTGGAGCAATACGAGTAACCCTTTGGAATGAAGACACTGAAACCGAGATAAAAAAAGGAGACATCATGAAAATAATTGGGGGTAATATCGAATTTGACGATTATTCGGGCACCAATTATAGGGTAAACACTAATTGGAATAGTAAAATCATTATTAACCCTACTTTAGACAATAAACTTAAAGACATCTTGAGTGAAGTAGGAAAATACATAAAACCAATAAAAATCAGTGATTTGAACAATATTGAAGATGATGGAGAAGAAATAGATATTGTTGGAAGGGTTGTGAATCTTTATGAACCCAATGAATTCCAAAGAGATGATGGAACTACCGGAATAGTAAGAACAATCGAAATAGCAGATGAAACCGGAATGGTGCGTATTTCAATGTGGGATGCCAAAGCAGAACACTCATTAAAAGAAGGAGATGCCATTAAAATTGAAAATGCCCGCACTCGTCTCGGAGATTATCAGGTGGATCTAAGTGTAGGGAGAACTTCAAGGATTATGGATCCATCAAAAGAGGAAAGCGAAACATTACCGTCCCTGAAAGATGTTGAATCAATGATTTATCAAGAAAAAAAGATTAAAGATTTGGCTGAGGGAGATCGAGATGTTAGTATTATTGGCCGTGTTTTGAGTATTGGCGAACCTACACAATTCACCAAAAGTGATGGTAGCGCAGGTACTGTCCGATCAATAGAGATAGCTGATGATACCGGGATGGTAAGAGCTTCTCTCTGGGATGATCAATCAAATACTACTTTAAAAGAAGGTGAAGCAGTTAAAATAGAAAATCCTCGTGTTAATTTAAGAAATGATAGAATTGAAATCAGTGTAGGGAGAACTACACTTATAGCCAAAGCAAAAGACGATGCCCCCATTCCCACCTTAGAGGAGATCGAGGAAAAATTATACCCTTCAAAGAAAATTGAAGAAATTGATGAAAGTGATCAGAATGTAAAGGTGAATGGAGAGGTTATTGACATTCGTGGAAACAAAATTCTCTTTGAAATGTGCCCTAATTGCAATAAAAGAGTTAATTGGGTGGAAGATGCCTACATTTGTGATATTTGTGGAGAAAAAATTGAAAAACCTAATATGTTGATGATCATCGGTCTCATGTTGGAAGATGATACTGGAACAATTAGTATGACTTTCTTCCGTAAATCAGCAGAAGAAATATTGGGAATGACCACACTAGAAGCAGAAGAGATCATAGCCACAACTGGAGATGAAGGATCTCTAGAAGAAAAAGTAGGTGATCTGGTAGGTAGACAGATCACAGTGATCGCTGACGCCAGTTTTGATGAATATAATGAAGAAGTGCGTTTAAACGCCAAAAAACTGATAAATATCCAACTTTAATTAAATTAATTCCGTGAAGTTAAAATATGGAAAAAAAGATTAAAATGCCTAATAAGTTTGTAAATACAAAAAAAATTAAAAATGGAGATTAATTATGGTGGAACTCGAAGATTTGCCAAATGTGGGTGAAAAAACAGCTCAAAAATTAAGAGATGCTGGTTTTGCAGATATGATGAGATTAGCCACATCTACTGCCAAAGAACTTAGTGTTAAAGTGGAAATTGGTGAGGGGGTGGCTGAAAAAGTAATAGAAGCTGCTCGGAAGGCAGAACAAATTGATTTTGAAACGGCTCTTGATGTGATGGAGCGTAGAAAAGATGTTGGGCGCATAATAACTGGAAGCGATGGTTTAGATGAGTTGATTGGAGGAGGTATAGAAACTCAGGCAATAACTGAGGTATTTGGAGAATTTGGATCTGGAAAAAGCCAAATATCTCATGAAATAGCAGTGACTGTACAGTTACCTCCTGAAAAAGGAGGGCTTGACGGACAATGCGTCTTCATAGACACTGAAAACACTTTCAGACCCGAAAGAGTTAAACAAATTGCTGAAGGGTTTGATCTCGATGTAGATGAAGTTTTAGGCAATATCCATATCGCTAGGGCCTTCAACTCAGCACACCAGATATTAATGGCAGACAAAGTTAATGAACTTATACAACAAGATGTTAACATTCGTTTAGTGATTGTCGATTCCCTAACATCACATTTCAGAGCAGAATATGTTGGAAGAGAATCTTTGGCTACCCGACAACAGAAACTGAATCAACACCTTCACACATTACAGAACATTGCAAATACATATAATGTGGCAGTTTTTGTTACAAATCAAGTGCAAGCACGCCCAGATGCATTCTTTGGAAGTCCAACCAAAGCTATTGGAGGTCACGTGCTGGGACACGCCGCTACATATAGAATATGGCTCAAAAAAGGACTTGCAGGTAAACGTATAGCCAGATTAGTAGACAGTCCACATCTTCCAGAGGGAGAATCTGTGTTCAAGATAACAACAGAGGGAATTATTGATTAATACCTTTTGAAACTCTCATGAGTTTATTTTTTTTTATTTTGAAAAGTAGTTTTATAACTCTAATTCCCTAAATTTGATCGTGAATTCAGTTCCATTATCTACATTCAGTTCTACTATGCCATGAATTTGACTTGTTAAATTGTTAACTAACTGCAAACCTAGTGAATCTGTCTTTCGAAAATCGATGCCCTTCGGGAATCCAACACCGGTATCACTCACACTTAGTATGAATTCGTCATCTTTTTTATTGAATTCAATTTTTATTTCTCCAGACTTGCCTTTTGGGAATGCATGTTTCATGGAATTAGTGATTAGTTCATTTAAAATTAATCCCAACGGAACTGTGGTGTTTATATCAACCATTAGATTTTCCAGATTGAGTTTTAATTTGATGCGGCGAGGATCAGTTATGTAAGTATGGAAAAGTTCTGTAGACAGTGTGGAAATGTAATCCCCAAAATCTATCCGCTTGAGATCTGTAGAACTGTAAAGTCTTTCATGAATTAGGGCCATGGAATCGGCTCGATTCTGACTCTCACGGAAAATATCCAAAGCAGCTTTATCTTTAATATATTTAGACTGCAGATTTAATAAACTAGAAATTACCATCAAATTATTCTTAACTCGATGATGAATCTCCTTCAAGAGCATTTCTTTTTCATTTAACGACTTTTTAAGGTTATTTTCAGCTTTTTTTCTTGCGGTAATATCAATAAGAGAAGCTAATGATTTATTAGAGCCAATTATGCTAGTAACGGTTACGAAAACATTTTTTTTATTTTTATCTCTGTCGATTAGGGAAAATTCATAATTTAATGGCGTGTGTTCTGGATTTCTGCGACGCATAGAATGATATCTCTTCATCTTCTCTAGGTCCTTGCCTTCCACGAACTCAGTCCATTTCATCTGATTCTCCACTTCCTCTTTGGTGTAACCTGATAGAATTTCAAATCCACTGTTTGCCAAGGAAATTGTTTTATCCTCTTCTATGATCATGGTAGCTGTTCCAGTGTGCTCAAAAATAGATCTATATCTAGATTCAGATTCAATTAATGCTTTTTCAGCTTTTTTTCGTTGTTTAATGTTCATAACATTGAACAAAGCATTTTCCATGCTTTTGGCAAACATTATGTACAGTCTTCGTTCTCTATGATCCATATCTTTACTTTGTTCCATGAATAGTTCTAAATTTCCAAGATTCTGAAAAGAAAATTTAAATTGATTGGGATTTGACTCTTGAATTTTTTGAGAAATTTTTTGAGGGTTTCTAAACCCCCAAGAAGTCATTACTTCACCATTGGCATGTACTAGAAAAAACCGAACCCCAAAAAGCCTGATAGCCTTTTGTGTAGCCTCATTTAAAATATCTTCCTCTGATTGAAGGAATTGGATAGACGAAATCTCATAAAGAGCCGATAATTCTGCAACAACTAGTTTATCGCTTTTCAGAAGCAAATTTACACCCCAAAATCACAGTTGTCTTATTGTGTAAAAGTGGAACATCAATGTAACTGCCAACCTCACCAAATGTTAGGGCTCCTAATAATGGAACATTTTGTCCAATAGATTCTGTGATAACTTCCAATTCTTTATGAAACTCGTCCCCCATGAAAAGATAACGACCAATGCAGTCAAATATAATTACAAAATCAGTTTTTTCAATTTCTCCGATTTCCAACAATATTTTCCCCATATTTTCTATCAAATCGCTAATTTCAGATTCCATGACGTTTCCTACAGCATTTTGCGGAATTTCAGTTACTAAATCCATGCTTTTATCAGGATTCAAGGTAAAAGGCTCTCTGATCAAGTAATTACCAGAAATATCTGGAAATCCGAGGGAGTATTTCATACGAGTAAATTCAAATTTTTCTGCGGACATATCATTGATTTGCCCACAGTATGCATCAAATGCAGGAATTCCATTTATTTCATGAATTTTTTTCCCATTAGAACGAGTAATTATCATAGGATCTGTTTTAGGTTGCCAACCATGCCCGATGCCTGTTTTGATATCAATTCCTTCAACTAAAGCTGTTGCCAGTCCTCCCTTTTCCACTCCTTTCTCAGTAACTTGATATGTATTAAATGCAGAACCTCCTCCTACATATTGAAAATCAGGACCCATATGATTGTAAAGTCCTTGCACTAAATCTGGAATATTCGCTGCAGCCCCATCTGGAAAAACAAAAACAGTTCCAGTGTCAATACCAGCAGAAAGCAATTCTTTTCCTGCTTTTTCACCTGCAAGACGAGGGTTATCTTCAATATTCTTTTGGAGAGACGTTTTAACTCTAATTTTTTTTCCGCTTAATGTGCATGCCCCAATTCCACGGGTAAAAAGACCTTCAGGAGTTATAATCCCCCCTGAACAGAAACCTAGAATTTTAGAATCCCCAACTAAATTTTTAACAGATTTAAAAACGACGTTATGATCATAGAATTCAGTAGTGATTAAAAAAGTCAATGAAGGCTCTCCAGACTCTTCCAAAGCTTTTTCAACTGATTCTATAGCAGCTTGCGCTGAATCCAAAGTTTTACTGTAACCTGAACCGAATTTCATAATTATCAATACTATAATTAACGATTTTGTTCATTATAAAGCTTACTAATGATACAATGCAGTTAGAACTTATTAAATGAGATAGCAAACTAATATTTTGTTATTATTCTTTTTAATCAGGTTTAATTAAGAATTATTAGTTATATTAAAAAAAAATGTCTATTATCATATTTTAAAATGATTAAAGGATTAATTAATCTCTTACTACACTTTCCTTATGAAATTTTCTCATCCTATATAAAGCTTGTTTAAAATATTTAATAGAAAACTTTATTTATAGAATTGATGACACCCTACATCATAAGATTAGATAACTATCACAATGTAGAAAAAATTGGTGATCTAATGGCAGATGAAAATAAGCAAGAAGAAACTGAAGAACCAAAAATCGGGGTCTACGTATGTCACTGCGGTATTAACATAGGTGGTGTCGTTGATATTGATGAAGTAAAAGACTACGCAGCAACCCTGCCCAACGTAGAAGTATCTGAAGAATACAAATACTTCTGTTCCGACCCTGGACAAGACATGATCCAAAAGGATGTTAAAGAAGGTAAAGTTAACCGAGTAGTGGTGGCAGCATGTTCACCCCGACTTCACGAACCAACCTTCCGAAGGTGTATTCGAGAAGCTGGACTAAACCAATTCCTCTTTGAATTTGCAAACATCCGGGAACACGATTCTTGGGTGCATATGTCCGAACCAGAAGCAGCAACTGAAAAAGCTAAAGATTTAGTCCGAATGGCTGTTGCTAAAGCCCGATTACTCGAACCATTGGAAGCAGAAAAAGTATCGGTGGATGACAAAGCCCTGGTTATAGGTGGAGGAGTAGCAGGTATTCAATCTGCACTTGACTTAGCTGATATGGGATTCAAAACTTATTTGGTTGAAAAACAACCAACTATTGGTGGAAGGATGGCTCAACTGGACAAAACCTTCCCTACACTCGACTGTTCCATGTGTATCCTAGCTCCTAAGACTGTGGATACTGCAAAACACGATAATATTGAACTCATTTCATTTGCAGAAGTTAAGGAAGTTAACGGTTACATAGGTAATTTCCAAGTTGTTATTGAGAAAAAACCACGCTACGTGCTTGAAGATGTCTGTACCGGCTGTGGAAGTTGTTCAGAAGTTTGCCCAATAGAAATGCCCAACTACTTCGACGAAGGTATGGGTATGGTCAAAGCAATTTACATCCCATTCCCACAAGCAGTTCCACTGGTAGCTACTATTGACAAAGATTATTGTATAGACTGTAAACTTTGTGACCAAGCTTGTGGTAACGGGGCAATTGACCACGATCAGGAAGCTGAAACCATTGAAATCGACGTAGGTACCATAATCGTGGCCACTGGTTACGATCCATACGACCCAACTGAGAAGAAAGAATGGTCCTATGCAGACGCTCAAAACGTCATCACAGGTATAGAACTGGAAAGATTAATCAACGCCTCCGGGCCAACCATGGGTAAAGTATTAAAACCATCTGACGGTGAAAATCCAAAAAGTGTGGCATTCATCCAGTGTGTGGGTAGCCGTGACGAACAGATCAACAAACCATACTGTTCCCGTGTGTGCTGCATGTACGCCATGAAAAACGCACAACTCATCAAGGACAAAATGCCTGACACTGATGTGGCCATATACTATATGGACATAAGAGCATTCGGTAAAGGATTCGAAGAATTCTATCGAAGAAGTCAAGAAAAATATGGAATTAAATTTATCCGCGGACGACCAGCTAACGTACTGGTTAATCCAGACGAAACCCTATCCATCCGTTCAGAAGACAGCTTACTTGGAAAAATCACTGAATATAACTACGACATGGTAGTACTTTCAGTAGGTTTAGAACCTCCAGAAGGGTCTGAAGAACTCAGACAAACTATGGGCCTATCTAAATCTGCTGACGGATTCTTGATGGAAGCTCACCCAAAATTAAGGCCTGTTGACACACTAACTGATGGTATTTATCTTGCAGGAGTCTCTCAGGGACCTAAAGATATTCCTGACGCTGTAGCTCAAGCTTCTGGTGCTGCTGCCCGTGCAGCCATACCAATGGTTAAAGGTGAAGTGGAAATCGAACCCATCATTGCTTGTGTTGACAGTGATGTATGTGGTGGATGTGAAGTGTGTTTAGAATTATGTCCATTCGGTGCCGTTGAAAGGAAGGACGAAAAAGCCTTCATTAATGTTGCACTATGTAAAGGATGCGGAACTTGCGTAGCTGCCTGCCCATCTGGTGCTATGGATCAACAACACTTCCGAACTGGCCAGATCTTCGCTCAGATCGAAGCCGCCTTAAATCCAGGTAAATAAGGGTTCACCCCTTTTCCAACCTTTTTTCTTTTATTAAGATTTCTGTTTCCATTTTTTTAGTTTTTTTTAAATGAATTTAAAACCTAGACAAGACTTGATGTATTTTGAAATTATTGAAATATGAAGGATTATAAAGGGAATTATTAATATTTTAAACTTAAGGGAAAGGTGAGGAGCTATGGATTTTCAAAAACTGGGAAAAAAACTAAAAACTGTTTTGAAGCTAAAAAGAGAACCAGTAGCCATTAAATGGGTGTCCAGAGAACCGCGAAATATCCCTAAAGCGAGTGAAAAATCTAGATTCTGCACAAAATTGGACAAGGCAATGAATGGGGAGATTTTTTATGCCACCGCTGAGGAAGAAGAATGTATGGGGGGTCTTAGATATACTGGATTAAAAGATCCGAAAAAATTTCCTAAAAACATGCGAAGTGGCTCATTCTTAGTTCCAAGAGGTGTTTATAAAAGCATACCGGCAGTGCAAAGATCTTGGAAAAGTAATATGGCTGTTGAACCAGATATTTTTACTGCATTAATATTTGCACCACTTTCCAAGGCTGATTTTGAACCAGATGTAATTTTCATTGTTGGTAATTCCAGACAGGGGATGGAATTGTTACATGCCAATGCATATGACTCCGGTTCACATGGTTTAGGGGCTGATTCTGGTCCTATCTGTAGTTCAATGGCAGCCATGCCTTATTTAACTGGTAAAGTCACTTATGGTTTTGGTGATATTGGTTCTAGGAATAATATGAATCTTAAAAATGACGAGATTATGGTCAGCATACCAGCAACTGATCTGGAAAGAATCACCCTTAATCTGGAAGAAATGAAAACAAAAACTTCATTTAGACGTGACGAACCTGAAATTTAAAATTTCATTTATTGATTCTTTTTTGATATATTAATGATACCAGGATTAGAAAGTATTTATATATTCAATTTAATATTTCCCTATACCAACCCGCTATTATTATTGATGTAGTGCTGCTTTGCCGGGAGGAAAATAATGTCAGATAATCTAAAATACGCTCAAGAAATAAAGAAAATCACTAAAAATCATCATGAATGGATGCAAAACAGTATCAACCTTATAGCCAGTGAAAACATAACCAGTAGCATTGTCAGGGAAGCTTTAGCCACTGACTTGTCCCATCGCTATGCTGAAGGGCTGCCATGTCACCGGCTATATGAAGGATGCCAGTACATCGATGAGATCGAAAACATCACCGTTGATCTTTCCAAAAAAATTTTTAAAGCAGAACACGCTAATGTGCAACCTATTTCTGGAGTGGTTGCCAACATGGCATCATTTTTCGCTCTAGCAGATCACGGAGATGACATGATGGCTCTAGAAGTACCGGTGGGTGGGCATATCAGCCACGCCCATGTGAGTGCTGCGGGAATCAGAGGATTAAATGTGTCATCACACCCCTTTGATGCAGACATTATGAATATAGACGCAGATGCCATGAAAAAAGATATTCTCGAGAATAAACCTAAAATCGTTCTTTTAGGAGGTAGTTTATTTTTATTCCCCCATCCAGTTGAAGAAGCTAGTGAAGCCGCAGCTGAAGTAGGAGCTAAAGTGATGTATGATGGAGCACATGTTTTAGGCCTAATTGCTGGAGGTCAGTTCCAAGACCCACTCAAAGAAGGAGCTGACTTAATGGTGGGAAGCACCCACAAAACATTCCCCGGACCACAGGGAGGGATAATTCTCTGTAAAGATGAATTAAAACATGATATTGATGATGCTGTATTCCCTGGTGTGGTGAGCAACCATCACCTGCACCATCTTGCTGCGCTGGGAATTGCCACCGCGGAAATGCTGGAATTTGGTGCTGATTACGCTAAACAGATACTTGTCAATTCACAGGCCTTGGCACAAAATTTACATGAACTTGGTTTCAACGTCTTGTGTGAGGATCTTGGATTCACTGCATCCCATCAAGTGGTTATGGATGTTTCCAACATTGGAAAAGCATCCGAGATGGCCAAAAATTTGGAAACAAACAACATCATCTTAAACAAGAATCTTCTACCTTGGGACGATGTTAACCGCTCAGATGACCCATCTGGCATCCGAGTAGGAACGCAGGAATTAACCCGAAGGGGTTTAAAAGAACAACACATGGCAGAAGTGGCTGAGTTTATAAAAAAGGTAGCTGTAGATGGTAAACAAGTGAAAAATGAAGTATCTGAATTTATATGTTCTTTCGATACTGTTCACTATGCTTTCCGTGATGATAAAGCCTATAATTACATTGATTTCTAATCATTATGGAAAATAGAGCTATAACCTGATTTACAACTGTTCTATACATAAAAGAATGAATTATTATGAAAATCGCTTGGGCATTCACTGGAGCAGGGCATATGCTCCTGGAGAGCGTTGAAACTCTGGAAAAAATTGCTGCAGTAGAGGAAAATCAGATAACTGTGTTGCTTTCTGGTGCGGGAGAAGAAGTTTTAAAGATGTATGGTCTTTTTGACCGAGTTACAACTCTCACTGGAGGTTATTATCGAGAATTGGTTTTAGAAAAGGACCAAATGTGGAGTTATCCCATGTCTGGCCGTTTCTCCTTAGGAAGATATGATTTGCTGATAGTTTCTCCAGCCACCTCCAACACTATTGCCAAACTGGTACATGGAATAGCTGACAACTTGGTTACCAATGCTGTTGCTCAAGCAGGGAAAGGGAAAGTTAGAACAATTTTGGTACCGGTGGATCTTGAATCCGGAGATTTAGATACAGTTCTCCCCTCAAAACTTGAATTAGAGCTCTGTCAGAACTGTGATATTTGTGAAGCAGCTGTGGCATGCCCGCCAGATGCCATAACGCCTGCTGTTGAGATTGACCTTCTTAAATGTCAGGGGTGCGCTGCGTGTCAAACAGCTTGTCCTTTTGGAGCTGTCAGCGGAGGTAGTATAGTCACCATCCACATGCGCAAAATTGACATTGAAAACACCAAAAAATTGCAAGAACTAGAAGGAGTAGAAGTGTTTCAACATCCCTCAAAAATTTTGGAACATGTATAGGAACTGCAGTTTATTATATTTTTTTTTTACACTTCGTCCATCTCATAAATGATTTTTTCTTGAGAATTTCTATCTTTATCTAAAAAATAATTAAAAGATCAAAAACAAAAAGAAGTATGTTGTTTATAGAATTTAACTGGGTTAAAAAATAATTTAATATATTTGGGGGTCTGAAATTGGATGAAGAACATAAAAGAATTGATTTTCTGTTAGAAAGACTAAAAGATGATGAGTGGAGGGTTCGTGAAGACGCTGCCGAACTTTTAGGAGAAGTGGGAGAACCTAACGCTGTTGAACCATTGATCGAAGCCCTTCACGACGAAGATTGGCATGTTAGGGAAGCTGCAGCACTTTCACTGGCAATTTTTGAGGATGAACGGAGCATTATGCCCCTGATAGAACTAATGAGTGATAAAAAATGCAATGTAAGGTATGGCTCTGCCATAAGTCTTTCCATTGTAGGTGATGAACGTGCAATTAGCGTGTTAGAACAGGCAACTAATGATGAAAACCCAGTAGTCAGGAAAGTAGCCAAAATCGCCCTTAAAGAAGTCAAAAATCGTTTGAAATAAAATTATTTATCAATATGATTTGCTTGGAAGAAATTAAAAAAAACTTTGGTATTATATGAAAATTGAATCGGAATTATGACCCTAATATTTTCAGCTGATTATCTTTCATTAAGATGTGATTTTAAAAAAAATGTAGATTTAGGAATACCACTATTTGAATGAAAATTTATTATTTTGAATCCTCTTCCAGCAACTCCAGAAGATATGCAGTCATTTCTATCTCTTCCCGTGCTTGGTAATCTTCAAATCGGTTTTGAGAATCGGCAGCACCAAAGGGGTAGTACTCCTTATCAAAATAGACATTCAAATATATCTCATTTCCCTTCACCATAACTGGATCCTCCAAGCGATGGATAAGTTGACCAAAATCATCATCGCCAAGACCGGTGATGTGATAAGTTACGTAATAACGCTTTAAACTATCTGAAAATCCATAATCAGTGATTTTTACTTGCAAACGCAAAATTATGTCCCCCCTCATAGGATAAAATTATTCCTTAAATTTTTGACCAATGATTAGAAAAATATTAATTTCCCACACTTATATTGATTCACAAGCGAAATCAAGTTCATCACCTATTTCGGTATTAGATTCTGCTAATTTTCCTTTTTTCAACTCTATTACAAATTTAGCCGGTGCTTTTGGTGTGTAAGTTGCCCAAGGATCAAGAGTAACCTTGTCAACCACTTTTTTTTCAGAATCTGTGAAAATAATATCCAAAGGAATGCGCATAAAGAACATGTGTATACCTGAAGACCTCCTACTCCTTTGTGAAGGTAATTTTAATATAAGTCCCCTTTCAAGGTTTTTTACCATCATTAATCCCTTGAAACGGGAGAAAAAACTGTCAGCTACATCAGCATTTCCCAAGTTGCTGCCCTTAGTTTTATTTACTATAAACACATATCTCGTTTTTGTACTTTTATGCATAGTTTGACTCCTTTCAATATAGATATAATGCTTTACTGTGAGTATGATAAATTATTATTGATGTCATTACAATGATCTAAGTCATCATATACTATTCTAATCCCTTGAGAATTATATTTCTTGACCTCAGAATAGTCGAGAATAAGTTAACTATATTCTTGCAGTATTCCTCGATTATTCAACACCTACTCTATAAATCTTCATTATAATGAATCCTATTATAATAAAAATCCGGAAGAAGAGAAAAGTCCGGATCGAAAGTTAAAAACTCACAGAAATTTTTAACTACGGTTTTATGAGACAGAAATTTGTTTGGTGATTTCAGTCAAAATAAATGAACCCTTGTCCTATATTGTAATAACCGATCACATGAGACTAATATGAAAATAATAGTTAATTGTATCCGTTAAAAAAATAAAATTTCTAATATCACTTAAAAAATTAATTTAAAAAGTAAATAATAACTTTTACGTCTAAATGAACAGTTAATTAACAATTATAAAGGTAAAATACTTTATTACATTTTTATTGTTTATATATTTTCTTATATCATACATGGAGAATACGAATAAAAAGTAATAAATATAACTTCTATTCCATTACATGTAGTAAGATTATTATCAACTAGTATTATAATATGGGGGAATTATTATATATGCGCGGCGTTAAGAGAATTTCAATTTTCATAATATTTTTTTCAGTATTAACAATTTCCGCTGGAGCAGTTGCAGCTGCAGATTGGAATGTGAGTGCTGGAGACAGCATTCAAAACATTATTAACAGTGCTTCAGAAAATGATACAATAAGTGTTAATGATAATAATGGAACTGCTTATACATACACAGAAAACGTAGTAATTAATAAAAAAATAAACTTACAAGCCACTAGTAATTTAGTGACGGTTCAAGCATCAAATTCAAAAAACTCTGTGTTCACAATCACTTCAACCGGATCAGGCTCAACAATTCAGGGTTTCATAATTAATGGCGGTTCAGATGGTATAAAAGTCAACGCACCTAACTGTACCATATCTGGAAATACAATCTATAATAATATCAACGGAATCTCTGTCAGTAGCGCTAATACAACTATCATTGGAAACAATGTAACTGGAAATAGTAGGGATGGAATTCTAGTGAACGGACCTAGTCCATTAATCTCAGGAAACACTGCCACTAATAATGGATGGGCTGGGATCAGCATCACAGGAAACAACGCAATCATCACAAGCGATAATGATGTCCATAATAACAATCGAGATGGTATTTACATTCGTGGAAACAATATAAACCTCCACGGACTCACCGTTTACAATAACGGACAAATTGGAATCAACATAGCAGGAAACAACCTAACAATATCCGGAAACAACGTAACTGGAAACGGTAGGGATGGAATTCTAGTGAACGGACCTAGTCCATTAATCTCAGGAAACACTGC
>ENA-UOOK01000361-UOOK01000361.1-fermentation-metagenome-genome-assembly--contig:-NODE-361-length-59276-cov-6.894497_pt1 | contig 59276 bp, 60 predicted proteins | sample MGYA00245777_ERZ724023 | MGnify/ENA primary metagenome ERZ724023 (study PRJEB28704, sample SAMN03018312) | fermentation metagenome | biome: anthropogenic terrestrial biome; feature: soil; material... | reverse complement strand
GCAGACGAGGATTTACCCGCCAGATATCAGGCAGACCCGCAAATCAATTTCTGCCCGAAATGCGGCTCCAGCGTTGTTCCTGGTGCTCGCTTTTGCGGAGCCTGCGGCGCAAAACTAACTTATGCATAAGGAAGAACCGTTATAAGACGGAATAACAAAATGAATACAGCCAAGGGCAAACCCGGTTAAAGCCGGGGGCGCAAAGCCATAGGGTCTAAGGCGTTTTTCAATGCGATAATAGCCTGGCTGCCAAAAACCGCGCAGGGCCTGCCCTCTCCAACAGAGGGCAGGCCCTTGCTTACTTTTACATACTTTTACAATTCCATTCCCTATAAGACAGTACGGATTTCACACTGCTGTTCCCCACTTTCGGATTTTGGATTTTTCAAAAATTCAAAGTTCGGAGGAAAGGAACATGAAAAATTATAAAGACAGTGATTACGCCCTCAATAAGTACAGCGGGGGCATTGTATATAAATTTGCCGGCCGGATCGTGGAGGTCACGCTGGAGGACTATCTATCCGAGAATCCCAGCAAAACCGCAGAGGATTTCAGAGAGTTAAAAGCCCTGTCGGATGAAATGTATCACCAGCAGGTCATACATGAAAATCGGACAAGCCGTCTGGATGTGCCTATCGGTGGACTGGAGGAAACAGAATAATTCTCCGCACCGCCCCCCGACGCAGTGCTGGTACATAAGGACGAGGTAAACAAGGCTATGAAAGCCGCCCGTCAGCTGATTGACAGCGGACAGCTGACGGAAGCTCCAAGGCGCAGATTCATTTTGCACTTCTTTCAGGGATTGTCAACACGGCAGATAGCAGTATAAGGAGCATGTCAGCCATGTGGCCATACATAAATCCACTACCCTTGCCAAAGAAAAACTTAAAAATTTTTTTGAACAGGGTTAACACCCCCTCCTTTTTTGACATTGGGTGAGAGGATTAAGCCTGACGTTGTGATTAACATACCGTTGCAAGATGTTAGAATGTATCTTGACCCGGGACAAGCTGACACTTTTATTAATCTGGCTGGAATCGTTAATGGGGTTTATGAAAACCGAGAAGACGAGGTAATTAAATTACCTGCTAGGTTGATGGCGAAGAAATTAGATAGTGAACAAGCAGATAACATAATTAAATTATGCGGCCTCATGGAAGAAGGTCTTCGGGAGGAAGGGAAACCGATGGTGTTTGTTGAACTAGTTGGTATTCCGGAAATGACTTTGGATGAAATGCTTGGTTACGAAGGAAGATTAAACGAAGCGATGGGTTTATGATTATCGTACGAAAAACGTACCATTAACCCTTGAAGCCTAGATTTTTCAGCGATAATATAAATAATAAAGGTTTAAATGGCAGGAAAATCAAGGGTTAATAATGGGGAAAAGAAACTAAGGTTTGGAGGATTAAGATGGCACTGAGTTTACAGAAATTAATAGCTGAAGCAGTAGAAAGAAAGATTCCCCTCTCCCAAATGATCCTTGAAGTAGAGGCAGAGGAAACAGGACTCTCCCAGGCACAAATCCTAAAAACACTGGGCCTGCGCCTTGAGGTGATGAAGCAAGCAAAACAAGAGGGGTTATCAAAACCACTGTGCTCCCGCAGCGGACTGGTGAGTGGGGCTGCCTATACCTATGCACAAGGAGGTAAGCGCATCGTAGGTGGCCTTTTCAGCGAAGTTGTGGCCACAGCACTAGCTGTGGCAGAGGAGAACGCCTGCATGGGCAAGATCGTAGCTGCCCCAACTGCAGGCTCCTGCGGTATTTTGCCTGCAATTCTCCTGCCTGTAGCAGAAGAACACAGCCTAGATGATGACGCCTTGGTCCGTGGTTTGGTTGTGGCAGGAGGGATTGGCCTTGTGATCGAAAGCCTTGCCACCCTCTCTGGAGCCGAAGGAGGCTGTCAGGCAGAATGTGGCTCTGCCTCTGCCATGGCTGCTGGGGCCCTGGTGGAACTGATGGGAGGCGAGGTAGAGCAGATTGGCCATGCAGTAGCCTTTGCCTTGAAGAACGTGATGGGCCTGGTTTGTGACCCTGTTGAGGGACTAGTTGAGATACCGTGTATTAAACGGAACGTGATGGGCGCAGTCAATGCCTTAGCAGCCGCGGAACTGGCTCTGGCAGGACTGGAGAGCACTTTGCCTGTAGATGACGTGATCAAAACCATGGGCCAGGTGGGAAGAGCCATCCCGGAGTCCCTGCGAGAGACCAGTTTGGGCGGCTTGGCACTCACATATCGGAAGCTGAAGCTGGAGAAAACCGTCACTTCTTAGAAGGAATTGGCGGTTTGTTGTCTAACTATTAGAAAGTGGACATATTAGAGGTAGAGCTGTGGGGGGGATGCTAAGATGGGGAAAGTTGGCTTGGTACTCGGGGGAGGCTCAGCTAGGGGTCTCGCTCATATTGGCATTCTGAAAGTATTTCAGGAAGAGGACATTCCCATCCACTTTGTTGTGGGAACCAGTATCGGCGCCCTTGTAGGCGCAGTCTACGCCGCAGGCAGCAACCTCGATTATCTAGCAGGGATTGCCCGGGAACTGGATTGGAAACAGATCCTCGATCCTAACTTTTCTAGAATGGGTTTGTTTCGAGGAGATAAACTGCAAGAGCTTGTGGACATACTGGTAAAGGGGAAAAAAATTGAAGAGCTATGTGTCCCCTTTGCTGCCACAGCCTGTAATTTGGAAACTGGCCATGAAGTGATCATCCAAGAGGGCTCTGTGGCCAAAGCAGTCAGAGCTAGTTGCTCTTTGCCTGGTATTTTTAAGCCTGTGCACCTAGATGGAAAGTTATTGGTGGATGGAGGGGTATGTGGCCGGCTGCCAACGGAAGCGGCCAGAAAGCTCGGCGCTGATCTAGTTATTGCCATTGACGTTGGTGGTTGGCCAAAACATGAGAAAATCAACAATATGTTTGGGATCCTCAGCCAGACCTTTCACATTTTTGAAAGCCGCCTTGCCCTAGAGCAGGGAGGCGAGGCAGATCTTGTGATCAGACCCCAGGTTGGTACCATCGGCCCTGAACGATTAGATCTTTCAGACGACCTCATTGCCTTGGGCAGGAAAGCAGCTGAGGCTGCATTGCCTGAGGTAAAAAAAATACTTGGGAGATGAAATTTATGAGACGTGGATTGGCTTTCCTACTGCTTCTGATCCTGGTTTGGTGTTCCACTTCTATTGCTGCCCTGCGTCAAGGCGATCGAGGCGCAGATGTGTCAGAACTGCAAAAGGCCCTGCAGAAGCTGGGCCACTATAGTGGAACCATAGATGGAGATTTTGGCAGCAAGACCCTATCTGCGGTGAAAGCCTTCCAAGAAAAGAATGGTCTGACAGTTGATGGAATTGCAGGCACCAAAACTCTAGAGGCTTTGATGCGAAAAAGTGGAACTAAAATTAGTTCTAGAAGCGGCAGAGCTAGTCTGCTTAGTTGGAGCGAGGCCAATCTGCGTTTTCCCGTGGGATCTGTCACCAGGATCGTGGATGTGCTCACAGGTCAGTCCCTTTACATTAAACGCAGGGGTGGCCAGGTGCATGCAGATAGCGAACCCTTAACTTCAGATGACACCAAGGTTCTTCGCAGCATCTACGGAGGAAGCTGGAGCTGGGAGAGAAGAGCGGTCCTCGTGGAGCTAGGTGGAGAGTGGGTCGCAGGATCCATCAATGGTATGCCTCACGGACAAAGCTCCATTGCTAATGGTTTTCCCGGCCACTTCTGCTTGCATTTTTATGGCAGCAAAACCCATGGAGGTAACCGTGCCTGTCCAGATCATCAGCGAATGATCCTTTATGCAGCTGGCAGAAGATAAACATATTACCAGGTCTTAAGAACAAGCACTAAAATCCTTGACATGGCAATCAGCATTATGTTAAACTGATCTCATCATCAAAGGAAGGAGGCTGCCTGTGGAGTACTTTTTAACAGAAGAACAACAGATGATCCAGGAGCTTGCTGCACGAATTGCAGACGAGCGAGTGAAACCAGTAGCAGCAGAACTCGATGAAAAAGGTGAATTTCCCTGGGAGATTATGAAGGTCCTCGCGGAATCGGACCTTTTTGGTGTCTGGCTGCCTGAGGAGTATGGGGGATTGGGCGGTGGCATTTTTGAGCAAGTTTTGGTAGTGGAGGAACTTAGCCGCGCCTGCAGTGGTGTAGCTGTTAGCTATGCAGCAAGCGGTCTTGGTAGTTTCCCTATCCTCCTGTTTGGTACAGAAGAGCAGAAACAGAAGTTTCTACCAGATGTAGCCAGTGGTACAAAACTCGCGGCCTTTGGTCTCACAGAGGCAAATGCTGGCAGTGATGCCAGTGCCATTGAGACCACAGCCACCCTCGATGGTGACCACTACGTGCTAAATGGTACCAAGCAGTGGATTACCAACGGTGGCGAGGCAGATATCTATACTGTAATCGCCATGACGAATCGGAGCCGTGGATCCAGGGGCGCCAGTGCATTTATTGTGGAGAAAGACACACCTGGCTTCAGTTTTGGCAAAAAGGAAAATAAGATGGGCATTCGCGCCTCCGCAACCCGGGAGCTGGTTTTTGAGGATTGCCGGATTCCCAAAGAGAACTTGCTGGCTAGAGAAGGTATGGGCTTTATCGTTGCCATGCGCACATTAGACATGACGCGTCCCGGAATTGGTGCCCAGTCAGTTGGCATCGCCCAAGGCGCCTTAGATATAGCAGTGGACTATGCTCGGGAGCGGAAACAATTTGGACAGCCTATCGCGTCCTTCCAGGCAGTGGGACATATGCTAGCTGAGATGGCAACCCAGGTTGAAGCTGCAAGGGCTTTGGTCTATGCAGTTGCTAAAACTATAGATAGTGGTGCTCGTGATTTCTCTAAAGAATCTGCTATGGCCAAGGTTTTTGCCTCAGATGTGGCCATGCGCGTCACCACAGATGCAGTGCAGGTTCTCGGTGGCTATGGCTATATGAAGGAATATCCCGTGGAGAAGATGATGCGGGATGCAAAGATTACCCAGATCTATGAGGGCACAAACCAGATTCAGCGCAATGTGATTAGCCTTGAGCTGATTAAACAAGCCGCCCGCAAGCGATAGGAGGGAATGAGTTGCAGATCATCGTTTGCCTCAAGCAGGTGCCAGACACCACTGAGGTGAAGATCAACCCAGAAACGAACACTCTCATGCGGGAAGGGGTGCAAAGCGTAATCAACCCCTTCGATATGTATGCCTTAGAGGAAGGTCTTAGGATCAAAGAAAGCTTGGGCCAAGGAGAGGTAACAGTCCTGAGCATGGGCCCGCCCCAAGTTGAGGACTCTCTACGCGAGGCCTTGAGCCTTGGTGCAGACAGAGCAGTCTTACTTTCGGATCGCGCCTTTGCAGGCGCAGATTCCCTGGCCACTGCCTATACCCTGTCGCGGGGTGTGGCTAAACTCGGGGAGTTCGGCCTCATTATCTGCGGTAAACAGGCCATCGATGGGGACACGGCACAGGTGGGACCATCTTTGGCAGAACAGTTAGATATACCTCATGCCACGTATGTCCGCAAGGTACAGAGCGTGGACGAGGAGAAGATGGTAGTAGAGCGGATGACAGAGGATGGCTATGAGGTAATCGAACTTGCCATGCCAACGCTCATCACTGTGCTCAAGGATATCAACCAGCCCCGCCTGCCCTCCCTTAAGGGCAAGTTGCGGGCCAAGAAAGCTCAAATCGAAATTTGGGGCAAAGAGGATCTTGATGTGGAGGAAGAGAGGCTGGGCCTCGCTGGATCTCCTACCCAAGTGGTGAAGATCTTCACTCCGCAGCGGGCACGAGATTGTCGCGTTTTGGAGGGAACAGCAGAGGAGATGGCCAAAGTTTTGGCCCAAGAATTAAAAAAGATCATCTAGAGGAGAGGGGCAACTGAGGTGGGAGGGATCAAGGTCGATCTGGGCCTTTGCACAGGCTGTAGCCTTTGTGCAAAACAGTGCCCATTCGGTGCCATTGAGATTGTTGAGAAGAAAGCTGTAATCACAGACGATTGCACCATGTGTGGTGCATGCGTTGATGCATGTCATTTTAATGCCATCACCCGAGAAGTGGCGCAGAAGGAGGCAGCTCCTGACTCCTCTGGCGTCTGGGTCTATGCTGAGCAAATTGAGGGACAGATTGCATCTGTTGTCTATGAGCTATTAGGCGAGGGCAGGAAGCTAGCAGATAGCAAGGGTGAGCTCCTCGGGGCAGTGCTCTTTGGCAGCGAGATGGAAGAGGCAGCCCGTGATTTAATTGCCTTTGGAGCAGACCGCGTCTATTTACTTGACGATCCGCAATTTTTCAATTACCATGACGAACTTTATGCCATGGCGCTCTCGGAGTTAATTGGCAAAGAGCATCCAGAAATACTCCTCCTAGGAGCCACCACCATCGGTCGCTCTTTAGGACCCAGGGTTTCTGCTCGTGTCGGCACCGGTCTTACAGCAGACTGTACAGGCCTTGCCATCGATCCTGAAAACGGAATGCTGTTGCAGACCAGGCCAGCCTTTGGCGGCAATATTATGGCCACTATTGTCTGCCCAAGCCATCGGCCACAGATGGCTACAGTGCGGCCTAAGGTTTTTCAAAGTGCAGCCCGGGACCCTAACCGAACCGGTGAGATCATCAAAGTCGACTCGCCCCAGGTTACCCTGCGCAGCAAGCTCATAGAGCGGGTTCGTGAGCAAGCTGAGAATGTGAATCTACAGGAAGCAGAAGTGATTGTGGCAGGAGGCAGGGGCCTTGTAGATGAAAAGAACTTCAAGCTCCTGGAAGAGTTAGCCCAGGCTTTAGGTGGAGTTGTAGGTGCAACCCGCGCTGCTGTGGATTCAGGCTGGATCTCCTATCCCCATCAGATTGGACAGACAGGCAAGACTGTCTCACCTAAACTCTATATTGCCTGTGGCATCTCAGGGGCAATTCAGCACTTGGCTGGCATGCAGTCTGCTGAGACCATTATCGCTATTAATAAGAACCCAGACGCGCCTATTTTTCAAGTTGCCCACTGCGGGATCGTAGGGGATGTATTTGAAATAATTCCGGCACTTCTGGCGGAGCTTAAACAATAATTGGGGTGTAAAAAATGAAGATCTCCATAGTTGGACTCGAGAATCAACTTGGAGCTACCATACCTTTTGATTTTCTAGCACCTTCACCCAGGCTCATCGGTCCCTCAGGTGAGGAGATAAAGGCTATCGGTCCCATTCACCTTCAGGGCACAATCACCAATACAGGTTCTTGCTATCATTTAGACGGCAAACTTGAGGCAAAGTTGGAACTCTGCTGTGCTAGATGTCTAGAACGCTATCAGCTATCTGTGCGTGTGCCTCTGGATGAGAATTATGCCAAAAGTGGGGCTCCAGATGCCGAGGAGGACTGGCGTCGCTTTCAGGGAGACGAAATAGTACTTGACGAAACCATCGAAGAAGGGTTAAACTTAAGTTTGCCACTGCGTGGTTTATGTGACAATAATTGCCAGGGGCTATGCCCGATCTGTGGGAAAAATCGCAACCTGGAAAAGTGCAATTGCAAAGAAGAGAGTTTAGATCCGCGCCTGGCAGTTTTAGGTAAATTATTAAAGGAACCCCTAGGGGGAGGTGGAAAAAATGGCAGTACCTAAGAGAAGACATTCCAAAGCCCGTGGAGCGAAAAGACGCACTCACTGGAAAATCAACGGACCTGGCTTGGTTGCTTGTCCCCAGTGCCACCAGCCCAAAATGCAGCATAGAATTTGCCCCAACTGCGGCTTCTACCGCGGACGGGAAGTAATTGCTGAGGAAGCAAAATAGGAAAAGGCCTTAAGGCCTTTTTCTTTTGCCCATTTTCAGGACCGCTTGTCCCAAAATTCTGCCAGGTCATTTTCAAAACCGCCAAAACCTATTGCAAGGAATTTAATAATATTTTCCACTACTTAGCAGGACTTTCAAGTGAGCTTGTCTAATCAATCTGTAGTAGCAAAGCGAGACATTTAAAGATATTTATCACACTACTCGTGTCTCCAAAATGTTTATAAAATACTACAAATTTATAATCAGAATGTTGAAACGAGGGGCCTACAGCGTTTTTGGTAATAATCTTTGTTAGTAATTAGATTGGAACGAGCCAATAGGCTTGGCATCACCATTGAGACCATGGAGATAATGCCAGATCATGTCCGCATCTTAAAAGTCGCCTTCGGTTCACACCTTCATGGTATAAATGTTCCAGTGCTTACCTAATTTTATGCAGGTGAAGATATATGGACTATCAAATTGCCCGACTTGAGCAGAAGCTAACATTTATGGAGCAGAAGCTCAGTGCTCTCAGGAGAGAGAATAGGGAACTGCGGGATTTTTTTCAAAGGAGAACCCAGCGGTTAGAGGAAACAATCAATCGGAACCATGTCCAACTGCGCTCTTTGTTTTCTCAGCAACAAATCACTGCTACTCAGAGTAAAGGGACCAAAAAAGGTGATGTTGATTTTTCATTCAAAGCTACCATCGTAGCAGGGATGATTTTGATGTTTTCAATGGTTATTTTTTATATATGGCTTGTGTTCACCTTTGTAAAAAAGGCCCCTTAAACTGTGACAGCTGAGTTTATTTTGCCGCCTTAAGGCGGCTGTTTTTCTTGTAGGGCGCAAGAGGGGAAAATAATCACCTACACTAACATATTTTGGCATAGCCGCCGCAGGTGGCAAAACTCATACTTGCCAAAGGAAGCTTTTTTCGCTATACTAAAAACTATACCAGGTCTTAACATCTGGTACCTAGGAGGCAAAAATGGGCAAACGAACCCAGCGCCGCAAAGCAAGACAAGCGGAACTATTGCAGAAAATAGAAGCAGACCCGTTTCTTACTGACCAGGAACTGGCAGACACCTTTGGCGTTAGCGTGCAAACCATTCGTCTTGATCGGATGCAGCTAAGTGTTCCGGAGGTAAGAGAGCGGATTAAATCTGTAGCTCAACAGACAGCAACTAAAGTGCGCTCCCTGGGCGAGACTGAGGTTACAGGTGAGCTGTTAGATCTAGAGCTAGGCCAGCGTGCCCTCTCTGTTTTGGAGCCAACAGCCCAGATGGCGTTCGCCAGATCCGGCATTGTTCGGGGGCACCATTTGTTTGCTCAGGCAAACTCATTGGCCATCTCTTTAGTTGATGCTCCAGTGGCCCTGACAGGAACCGCCACGGTTCGTTTTTGCCAACCGGTAAAGGTAGGGGAGAGACTGGTTGCCAAAGCCCAAGTAATAGAAAAGACCAAAAATAAATATACTGTGGAAGTAAGGACAAAAGTTCAGGAGCAGGAAATCCTAGTGGGCACTTTTGTTGTGTTTGCTGTGGAGGAGGGAAAAAATGATTCGGATCGCAATTGATGCCATGGGCGGTGACAGGGCACCTGAGGAGATCATCCGTGGTGCAGCAGAGGCTAGGGAAAAGTACCAGATCACATTGGTGGGGCCAGGGTTTCTGCGGGAGTCAATACCCAAAGGGATGAAGCTAGTTGAAGCTTCGGAGTGGATCGAAATGGACGAATCGCCTGCAATTGCTCTGCGGCGAAAAAAAGACTCCTCTCTGATGGTGGCCGCAAAATTAGTGCGGGACGGCAAGGCGGATGCCCTAATTAGTGCAGGCAACAGTGGAGCCACCATGGGGGCCGCGCTACTGAGCCTTGGCAGAATACCGGGTATTTCAAGACCCGCCATTGCTATCCCCCTGCCCACAGTGACTAAAGATCCGTGCCTGATTCTAGATGCAGGCGCCAATGTGGATTGCACAGAGGAAAACCTACTGCAATTTGCTAAGATGGGCGCCAACTACTACCAGGCTGTGTTTAAGGCCGAGAGGCCCCGGGTAGGGCTCCTTAACATCGGCGAGGAGGAGAGCAAAGGTAACCAGTGTACCGTGGCTGCACATAAACTTTTGCTTCAGAGCGATCTGAACTTTATCGGCAATATTGAGGGACAGGATTTAACTGGTGGCCGCGCCCAGGTCGTCGTCTGCGATGGTTTTGTGGGCAATATCATCTTAAAATTCGCTGAAGGCATGGCCGCAAGTATATTTACGATCCTCAAAGACGAAGTTAAGAAAAGTAGTCTTAGCAAACTAGGCATGGGTCTGGCCAAACCCGCCCTCAAATCGCTAGCCGCAAGATTCGATTACGCAGAATACGGCGGCGCACCGCTTTTGGGCGTAGGGGGCGTGGTAATGATCTCACACGGTAGATCCAATGCGAGGGCTATTTTGAATTCCATCGAGAGCGCAGCTGCCTGTGTGGAGAAACAAGTTGTACAGCAGCTCAAGGAGGGACAGTAATTTGAAAAAGGCAGGTATAATTGGCACCGGCTCCTATATCCCCCAGCGGGTGCTCACCAACAAGGAACTAGAGAAAATGGTGGATACCTCAGACGAATGGATCGTCACCAGAACCGGGATCCGGGAGCGGCGGATAGCAGCAGACGACGAAGATACTCTACAGCTCGCAACCAACGCAGCTGAGAAGGCATTGGCCTCAGCAAATATAGGACCCGAGGAGCTCGATCTGATCATCGTCTGCAGTATCACCCCCGATGGCCCCTTTCCTGCAACTGCGTGCTTGGTGCAGGCAGCTTTAGGCGCAAAGAGGGCCGCAGCCTTTGATCTGTCCGCTGGCTGCTCCGGCTTTGCTTATGGACTGGCTACAGGAGCGCAGTTTATCGAGAACGGGATGTATAAACACGTGTTGGTTATTGGCGCGGAAAAGATCTCGAAAATTACTGATTGGTCCGATCGCACTACCTGCGTTCTCTTTGGCGACGGTGCAGGTGCTGCAGTTTTGGGTCTGGTGCCAGAGGGTTATGGCATATTAGCCAATTCTTTGGGTGCAGATGGACAAGGCGGCCGTTTTCTAGAATTATGCAAGGAAACAAACTGCATTAGAATGGATGGCCGAGATGTATTTAAATTTGCAGTTCGGGTTATGAGCGAGGTACCATTGGAACTCTTAGCGAAGGCAGGCCTCACCCAGGAGGATGTGGACCTGTTCATTCCCCACCAGGCAAATATTAGGATCATCGATGCAGCAGCCAAACGTCTTTCTCTGCCACGAGAAAAGGTATATGTAAATGTGGAGCGCTTTGGTAATACTTCAGCTGCCTCTATTCCCATAGCTTTAGATGAAGTTGTGAAACAAGGGCTGATCGGGGATGGAAATATCTTACTTACAGTGGGCTTCGGTGCAGGCCTCACCTGGGCTGGCAATGTGATCAGATGGTGGGGAGGAGGGGAAAGATGAAAATAGCATATCTTTTCCCAGGTCAGGGCTCACAAACTGTGGGTATGGGTCAAGAGCTGGCCCAAAGGGAGCCAGCTGCCAAAGAAATTTATAAGCTTGCTGACATCACAGTAGGCTGGCAGGTGAGCCGTCTTTGTTGGGAGGGCCCAAAGGAGGAGCTGGGGCGCACAAGCCGCACCCAGCCTGCAATTTTGGCTACGTCTCTGGCCACCATGGCAGTATTGAACCAGCGGGGAATCAAGCCCCAGGCTGCAGCAGGCCATAGCCTAGGTGAGTATGGGGCATTGGTTGCAGCTGGCGTACTCCAAGCTGGCCAGGCTATCAGTCTCGTGGCCAAACGCGGCGAACTGATGGAGGGGGCAGTACCCCAAGGTGGCCAGATGGTAGCGGTCTTAGGCCTGGAAGCTAAAGTTGTGGAGGAGCTTTGCCACCAGGTGAGCAGCCAAGTGGGGGCAGTGGAGCCTGCAAACTACAATGGCCCAGGCCAAATTGTGGTCAGTGGCTGGGCCAGTAGTGTTGAGGAGTTTTCAGCTCGTGCCCGGCAATCTGGTGCCAAAAGGATTATTCCCTTGGCCACCAGTGGTCCTTTCCACAGCTCCCTGATGGAGCGAGCCACACCTCAGTGGCGGAACATTTTGGAGAAGGTGCAGCTAGCTGCACCTACCATTCCCTACCTTGCCAATGTGAGCGCAAGCTACCATACGGATCTTGATGAAATTAAAGATACTCTTATCAGGCAGTTAAGCAGCCCTGTGCTTTGGGAGCAAAGTATGCGGCAGCTGGTGGCCGATGGCTATGAACTGTTTGTGGAAGTGGGCCCTGGGCAGGTTTTATCAGGCTTGGCCAGGCGGATTGCCCCTGAGGTGGTGGTGCTACCCACAAACACATATGAGAACTTACAGGCATCAATCAGGGAGATTGAAAGGAGAATGTATGATGAAGCTTGAGGGTAAGGTGGCGGTGGTTACAGGCGCTGCCAGAGGCATTGGGCTTGCAACAGCCCAAGCTTTGGCTCTAGCAGGTGCTCAGGTGGCAATCTGTGATCTGGGAGCAGATGCTTTGGAAGCAGCCCAGATCGACGCTCTGAAAATTGCAGCCGATGTGACGCAAACCCAAGCTGCAGACCAGTTAATTGCTGCAACTTTAGAAAAATGGGGCAGGATCGATATTGTGGTCAATAACGCAGGCATCACACGGGATAACCTGCTTTTGCGGATGAAGGACGAAGAGTGGGAGCAAGTTTTAGCTGTAAACCTCACAGGCGTATTTAAGGTTACTCGCGCTGCCATCCGTCCCATGCTGAAGCAAAGGGCTGGCAGCATCATCAATATTGCCTCAGTTGTTGGGATCATGGGCAATCCTGGTCAGGCTAACTACGCCGCTAGTAAAGCCGGTGTTATCGGTTTTACCAAAGCAGTAGCCCGGGAGGTTGCACCCCGAGGGATCAGGGTCAATGCCCTAGCTCCAGGTTTTATCCAAACCCAGATGACAGCAGCATTGTCTGAGGAGGCAAAAACAAAGCTAGAGGGGCAGATCCCCATGGGGGTATTGGGCTACCCTCAGGATATTGCTCAGGCAGCTTTATTTCTAGCAAGCGATGGGGCCCGCTACATCACAGGCCAAGTTTTGGCAGTTGATGGCGGAATGGCAATGTAGGCTCTTGGCAAAAGGGCCCCTTCCATAGTATAATCAGCATGAACCTTGGAAGGAGGTGAACAGAGGAATGGATATTTTCGAGAAAGTGAAAGATCTGATCGTAGAGAACCTAGGGGTAAATCCCGAGGCAGTAACTCTCGAGGCCTCTTTTGTGGAGGATCTTGGTGCAGATTCTCTAGATGTAGTGGAATTTGTAATGGCACTGGAACAAGAATTTGAACTGGAGATCCCAGATGAGGATGCAGAGAAGATCAAAATTGTGGGAGATGCAGTAGACTACATTAACGATCGTGCCAAATAAAACACAGGCCCACAGAGCTGTGGGCCTCCTAATTAGAAATAACCATGGGCTCAGGGGGGAAGAAATTTGAACTTGGAGAGGATGAAACGCTGGCGAGGTGAGTGCCAACCTGTTGTGATTACAGGTCTGGGCGTGATCTCGCCGCTTGGGATTGGCTGGCAAAGCTACTGGCAAGCCTTACTTGCCGGACAAAACGGTGTGGGTAGAATTACCCGTTTTGATCCCACAGATTTTACCACCCAGATCGCAGCAGAGGTTCGTGATTTTGCCCCAGAGGATTACCTGGACAGACGCGAGCTGAGAAGGATGGATCGCTTCACCCAGTTTGCAGTGGTGGCAGCAAAAATGGCAGTGGAGGATAGCAAGCTGGACATTTCTGGCGAAGATCCAGATGAAGTGGGAGTGATCATCGGCTCTGGCATCGGTGGCATTGAAACTATGGAAGAGCAAGGCGAAATCCTTCACACAAGAGGCCCCAATCGGGTTAGTCCCTTTTTTGTGCCCATGATGATCAGCAATATGGCATCAGGACAGGTAGCAATCTCCCTGGGAGCCAAAGGCCCCAATACTTCTGTGGTTACAGCCTGTGCCTCCAGCACCCATGCCCTAGGCGAGGCCATGCGCATTATCCAGCACGGGGAGGCAGAGGTGATGCTGGCCGGGGGCTCTGAAGCTGCCATCGCGCCTTTGGCTGTGGCGGGTTTTTGTTCCATGAAGGCTATGTCTACAAGGAACCATGAACCAGAGCGTGCCAGTAGGCCCTTTGATGCACAGAGGGATGGCTTTGTGATGGGGGAGGGGTCAGCTGTCTTGGTGCTAGAGAGCCTAGAGCATGCTCAAAAGCGTGGTGCTCAGATTTATGCCCAGATTGTGGGCTACGGGGCCACAGCTGATGCCTATCATATTGTAGCAACCTCCCCAGATGGCGAGGGGGCAGCTAGGGCCATGAAGCGGGCCTTGGCAAACGGGGATCTAGCGCCTGAAGATGTGGACTATATCAATGCTCATGGCACCTCAACCCAGCTGAACGATTCCAGCGAGACCATTGCTATTCGTGCTGTTTTTGGCGAGCAGGCAGATAAGCTTGCTGTCAGTTCCACAAAATCCATGACCGGACACCTTTTAGGTGCTGCAGGTGCCATCGAGGCGGTGGCTACAATTTTGGCAATTAGAGATGGTGTGGCTCCACCTACCACAAACTATGAAGAGCCAGATCCCAACTGCGATCTGGACTACGTTCCCAACAGGGCACGCCCCATGCAGATCCGCGCCGCCCTTTCTAACTCCTTTGGTTTTGGCGGCCACAATGCAGTTTTAGCTTTCAAGGGTTTTGAGGGTTAGACGTGGAGAAAAAAATCATCGATCTCAGCGAAAAACTCGGGGTCCATGTAAATCCCGAGCTTTTAGCACTTGCTCTCTCTCATCGTTCATATACTTTTGAAAACAAAAAGCAGCAGTCCCAAAGCAACGAGCGCTTGGAGTTTTTAGGGGATGCTGTTTTGGACTTGGCAATTGGGGATTATCTTTACCGAGCCTTTGCAGATAAGGCTGAAGGGGAGCTGGCTAAGATCCGCGCAGCCGTGGTCTGTGAAGCTACTTTGGCCCGGAGGGCTCGGGATTTGGACCTGGGCTCTTATTTATTGTTAGGCCACGGCGAGGAGCAAACAGGTGGCAGAAGACGGCCCTCTCTCCTTGCCGATGCCCTGGAGGCGGTGATAGGAGCCATTTATCTTAGCTCCGGTTTCAATAAGGCCGCCAGCTGGATTGTTGAGCTTCTCCGTGGCGAGATCACAATTGCTGCCCACAGCCAGGGCCAAGATTATAAAAGCAGGCTCCAAGAGGAAGTGCAACGCAATTTGCGGCAAGCCCCTACCTATGAGGTTCTCTCCCAGAAGGGTCCAGATCACGCCAAGTTTTTTCAAGTGGGTGTGATGCTAGGAAATGACCTTTTAGGTACAGGGGAGGGCTCTTCTAAAAAGGAAGCAGAACAGCTTGCAGCCCGCTCTGCTCTAGATCGCATGGGTCTCATCGAATAGCTTTCCTAAATTTATTTAGCTTTTCACCCGAACCGGTGGCAGGAATTTTAGAGCTTAAGGAGAAGGAATTAAGAGAGCTTAACCTTGAGCGAATTCCATTTTAGCCAAGAGGGGGGGAGAGCGGTCTGTCTCCTAGAGGAGAGAGGTCGCGCCGAGAATGTGGATTGTTGTTCACATTGCGCCTAATCAAGCAATGGCAGAGCTGCTGAAGAACTTGCTTACTGAAGAAGGTTTTCTGGTGCAGATTCGGCCCTTGGGAGTTCCACACATGGGAGCTGCCAATCAATTTGAACTTTTGGTGCCACGTTCGGAAGCAAGGGAGGCTCAGGAGATTCTAATGGAAAAATGGCCAGTCTAACCCCAGGCCAAGAAGAGGTGTCAGATGGCTGATAATAAATTTAACTTCTGGTGGACTAAGCCCAAATACGTAACTGTAATCCCACGACAGGCAGAAAAAAGGGAAATTCCCGAAGGCCTTTGGACTAAATGCCCCCAGTGCAGTGAGCTTCTTTACAACAAGGAGCTGGAACGCAACTTCCAGGTCTGTCAAAAATGCGGTCACCATTTTCGTATGGGAGCCTATGCGCGGCTAGGGATGCTTATAGATCCCGATACCTTTCACGAATATAAGTCACTGGAAGCGGCAGATCCACTCTCCTTTTTCTCATATCCAGAAAAACTCAAAAGCAGCCGTGCCAAAAGTGGTCTTTCCGATGCTATCATTACTGGAGAAGGACTAATTGAGGGGCAGCCCTCGGTAGTAGGCGTTATGGATTACAGCTTTATGCTGGGCAGCATGGGTTCTGTTGTGGGAGAGCAGGTCACCCGGGCAGTGGAGAGCGCTATCGAAAAAAAGCTGCCTCTGATCCTGGTGTGCGCCAGTGGTGGCGGCGCGAGGATGCAAGAGGGGATGCTCTCTTTGATGCAGATGGCAAAGACTAGCTCTGCTCTCTCAAGGCTTGATGAGGCAGGCCTCTTTTACCTTTCAATTCTCACAGATGCCACCATGGCAGGTGTATTGGCCAGTTTTGCTTCCTTAGGGGATGTGATCATAGCCGAGCCAGGTGCCATGATTGGCTTTGCAGGGCCCAGAGTCATAGAGCAAACCATCCGGGAAAAGCTGCCGCCAGGCTCTCACACCACAGAATTTGCCTATGAGCGGGGGATGGTGGATCTAGTGGTCCAGCGCAAGGATTTAAAGGCAACAGTAAGCAAGCTCTTGGCTTTCCACGGTCCTCGGGGAGGTGAGAGGCAAGATGGCTAATGGTTTTTTAGATTTTGAAAAGCCTATTATCGAGCTGGAGCGAAAAATTTCCGAGCTTCGCGCCTATACCCAAGAGAGCGGGTTGGATTTTTCCCAAGAAATAGCCACACTCGAAGCCCGACTTTCTTCTCTCAAGGAGGAAACGTATAAAAATCTCACCCGGTGGCAGCGGGTGATGCTGGCCCGCCACCCTCAGCGGCCCTATTCACTAGATTATATTTCCCGCATTTTCCCAGATTTTCTTGAGCTCCATGGGGATCGCCTCTACAGCGATGATCCTGCCATGGTGGGGGGACTTGCCACTTTTATGGGCAGACCCGTGACTGTGATCGGCCAACAGAAGGGCCGGGATACTAAGGAGAACATCCGGCGTCACTTTGGCATGCCCTATCCTGAAGGCTATCGCAAGGCACTGAGATTTTTTCAGGCAGCAGAGAAATTCGGTAGGCCCATTATTCTCTTTATTGATACCCCTGGTGCCTTCCCAGGAATTGAGGGCGAGTGCCGGGGACAGGCATGGGCCATAGCCACGAACCTTAAAGCCATGGCCAGTCTGAAGGTGCCCACAGTGGGGGTTCTTATTTCCGAGGGTGGCAGCGGCGGAGCTTTGGGGATTGGCGTTGTCAATAGGCTACTGATGCTTGAGAATGCCTATTACTCGGTAATCTCGCCTGAAGGCTGTGCTGCAATTCTCTGGCGGGATTCAGGCAGAGCTCCAGATGCTGCTGATGCACTAAAGCTCTCAGCTGGGGACCTGGTGGAGCTGGGGATTGTGGATCAGCTCATCGGAGAGCCCACAGGGGGAGCCCATCGGGATCCCGATGAGATGGCACGGCGAATCTCAGAGGCACTTAGAGGGCAGCTTGAGGAATTAGTTGGTTTATCAGCTACTCAGATCGTAGAACAAAGATGGAATAAATATCGACGTTTTGGAGCGTTTGAAACAGGAGAGTGACTACTAGATGCGTACCATAGCTGTAATTACAAGCGGCGGCGATGCTCCGGGCATGAATGCGGCAATCAGAGCAGTTACAAGAATGGCCCTTTTCCATGGGCTGAAGGTTGTAGGGATCAGACGGGGCTATTTTGGTCTGATCCACAACGATATGTTCGAGCTATATTCTGGCAGTGTGGGGGATATCATCCACAGAGGTGGCACCATCCTCAAAACGGCTCGCTGTCCGGAGTTTAAGACTCCTGAGGGCAGGGAGATCGCAATGGAGAACCTCAAGGCCCACGGTGTTGATGGCATGGTGGTAATCGGGGGGGATGGCTCCTTCCACGGAGCTTTAGAGCTGGAGAAGTTGGGCATGCCCACAGTGGGGATCCCCGGCACTATCGACAACGATATTGGCGGTACAGATCAGACAATCGGCTTCGATACCGCTGTGAACACAGCTGTGGATGCTATCAATAAGATCCGCGATACAGCTACCTCCCACGAACGCACCTTCGTAATTGAGGTGATGGGGCGCAACGCGGGCTTTTTGGCCCTAAATGCAGGCCTCTCAGGCGGGGCCGAGTCCATTCTGATCCCTGAAGTTGATACTGACTTAGATGATGTCTGCCGAAGAATTATGGATGGGCATATTCGTGGCAAATCCCACAGCATTATCGTGGTGGCTGAGGGCTTCGGTGGCGAGCCTGTAGCAGGTCGGGAAGCAGAACAGAGCGCAGGCTTCAAGGTCTGCAACTACGTCCGTCAGAAAACCGGTTTTGACGCCAGAGTTACCATCCTAGGCCATATTCAGCGTGGAGGCTATCCTACAGTGGTAGATAGGCTCCTGGCTACTCGCCTGGGGGCCAGCGCTGTGGAAACCCTCCTCCGTGGCGAACATGGGGTGATGGTGGGGATGCAACACGATGAAGTGGCCCTCACATCTTTGGAGGAAGTACTGGAGAAGCGGAGAAAAGTATCAGACGAGTTTCGTCGTCTGGCAAATATACTAGCGTAGAGAAAGGAGCAAGGCCGCCTGTGGGCGGCCGCTTTTATGAAAAGAACAAAGATTATCAGTACCATCGGTCCGGCATCGGAAAATAAAGAGACCCTGGAAGAGTTGATTCGCTCCGGGATGAATTTGGCCAGACTCAACCTTTCCCATGGTACCCATAGCGAGCAGCGTCAGCGCATAAAACATATTCGGGAAATCTCCCAAAGGTTGGGAAAACAGATCGGGATCATCGCCGATATCCAAGGACCGAAAATCCGGCTAGGAGAGCTTGCCGAGGAGCATATTCACCTTAAAGATGGCAAAGAGGTGATCCTCACCAGCCAAGAGCTACTAGGCACAGAGCAGAAGCTCACTGTGCGCTACCCAAGCCTTGCTAGCGACATTATTCCAGGGCAGCAAATTCTCATAGACGATGGCCTCATCGTCCTCACAGTAGAGCGAGTAGAGGGTCAGGATGTGCATTGCCGGGTGGATACAGGTGGCATCCTTTCTGCACACAAGGGAGTGAGTTTGCCTAAAGTTCGGGTCCAGCTGCCTGCGATTACAGAAAAGGACCGAGCAGACATCGCCTTTGCCCTGAAAGAAGGGGTAGAATATCTTGCTATTTCCTTTGTGCGTCAGGCAGAGCATCTGCGGGAAATTAAAAAGCTGGTAAAGCAGCTGGGTGGTCACGCCAGTATAATTGCCAAAATTGAGAATCTTGAGGGCGTAGAGCAGCTAGAGCAGATTATCCAGGCAGCAGACGCTGTGATGGTAGCCCGGGGCGATCTGGGTGTCGAGCTCCCACCAGAGGAGGTACCCCTGCTTCAGCAATCCATCGTGCAAAAATGCCGTCGGGCAGGGAAACCTGTAATCATCGCAACCCAGATGTTGGAGTCCATGGTACACAATCCTCGGCCTACCCGGGCTGAGGTGAACGATGTGGCCTATGCAGTGCTCCAAGCTGTGGATGCAGTGATGCTCTCAGGGGAGACAGCAGTAGGTAGCTTTCCTGTGCAGGCAGTGGAGGTCATGGGCAAGGTCATCGATCGCACAGAGTCGGCCCTCAACTGGGGGGAATTGCTTTCCAATTGTCAATGCAAGGCCGCATCATCTCTGTCAATTGCCGATGCCATCTCCCGGGCCACCTGCGAGTCAGCATATGATCTGGGAGCTAAAGCGATTCTCTCTTCAACTCAATCTGGCTCAACAGCTCGCATGGTGGCGAAATATCGGCCTCGAGCAGTGATCATCGCAGCCTCGCAAAATCCTCTAGTGGCTAGAAAGTTGAGTTTAGTCTGGGGGGTCTATCCTGTAGTAGTACCCCATGCAGACAATGTGGACACTATGCTGGATGTGGTGGTGGAGGCAGCCCTCAAATCAGGCCTCGTGAAAAAAGGAGACCTCACAGCCATCACAGGCGGCGTGAAAACTGGAATTGCAGGCTCTACAAATCTATTGAAGATCCATTACTTGGGAGAAGAGAGAAGTCATCTACAGTAGGGAGCGCTGCTCCTAGAATACTATGGGCTAGGCTCACAATTTCAGGATCAAAATGAGTGCCAGCTTCCCGAGCAAGCTCACTGAGCGCGGTTTTTGCAGACCGCGCTTTTTGGTAGGCTCGATTGGTGGTTATAGCATCAAAAGCATCAGCTATAGCTATGATCCGGGAGAGTAAGGGAATTTGCTCCCCTCCAATTTTGTTAGGATATCCCGCACCATTGAACCATTCGTGATGGTGGCCAGCGATAGTTGCTAACTCCTCATAGCCTGAGATAAAAGAGACAATCTTTTCACTGTATGCAGGGTGCTCGCGAATCACCATCAGCTCCTCGAGGGTAAGCTTACTTGGTTTGTTCAAAATCGAACGGGGAACCGCAATCTTCCCAGTATCGTGCAGGAGCGAGGCTAGCTTCAAAGTCTCCAGCTCCTCCTTCTCAAGCCCGCAGGCCTTACCAAGATGGGAGGCATATACAGCCACCCGCTCTGAGTGGCCTCTAGTATATTCGTGTTTGGCATCGATCACCTTCGCAAAGGTGTGGATGGTGATCTTGATATCTCGTATCTCCTTGTGGCCCCCAAGATCTTCTAGGGAATCTCTAATCTCCTGGATCCTCTGACCTAGCCAGGCGTGATCGTGGAGATTTTCTAAACAGGAATCCTCTGAGAGGACACACATGGCAGCATCTAGATATTCCCGTGGGTATTCATAGCCAACGCGCTCTTTTAGTACCCAAAAGAGCTGAGATCTTGTCAAATCTGGGACTTCTTGCACTATGGTTTCGATGGAATCGGCAATACGAATAATGAGCCCACCCTCTGAGATCTCAGCTCCTCGTTTGCCAGCTGGGTAGCCAGAACCATCCCACCACTCGTGGTGATCGAGAACCATTTGGGCAGCTGGTGCTAAACGAGGGATGCTCTCTAAGATAGCGGCTCCGCGTTTGGTATGGCCAATCAGAAAGGGCAGACTGAATTGTGGCCAGTATCGCTGGCTGTGGATGACATAGTCAGAGTAGCCAATCGCCCCAATATCGTGGAGCAGGGCAGCATAGAAAATTTGCTCCCCAGGTGGGGGAGTAGGGAGCAGCTCTGCGATCTGGTGGGCTAAAATTGCTACCCGCCAGGCGTGATATAACTTTCGATTTTCATCTAGATCCAAGGCAAAGGAGAGGGCGGCGATAATATCGGCAAAAGTGTTGTTTGCGCAATACTTCATAGCATGACTCCCTTACTTGATTAGCTGCATTATTTTTTAAATGTATCACTATAATAAATTCGGCAGCAGCCACTTTTTTCCTTTATGGTAGGGTGTGTTAAAAAATTAACTTACCCCTTTATTATCGCACATTTGCGCTTTGAGTTAATGCTCTGAGCTTACTCTTCGATCTGGAACTCATCGCTCAGGCGCGTGAGCTGCGTGGCCATTCCCTTAAGCTCGTCAGCAGAGGCTGCTATTTCCTCAATTGAGGCTGTCTGCTCTTCAGTTGAAGCTGCAATCTCCTCGCTTCCCTGAGAGATTAAAGTACTGCTTTCACTGAGGAGCTTTAGCTCTTGGGCTAAAGTGCCGATGGAACTCATGATCCGTCCGAAGGCCTGCTCTGAACTATCAATAGCCACTACACCCTTTTGTACTTCTTCAACATTCAGTTCCATATTCTCCTGGGCCTTGGCAATCTGCCGCTGAATATTCTCCACGAGCTCAGAGATCCGAGCGGCCTCCCCTTGGGTGCTTTGGGCAAGTTCCCGGATTTCCCCTGCAACCACAGCAAAGCCCCGGCCTTGCTCTCCTGCTCGGGCTGCCTCAATAGCTGCGTTTAAGGCCAAGAGGTTTGTTTGCTCCGCGACTTTAGTGATAGCCTGGACAATATTGCCAATCTCATCTGAGCGAGCCTGGAGCGTAGCCATGGCACCGGAAAGAGAGTTCGTTGACTTTTCGATGTTTTGAATCTGAACGCTGGCTTCCTCCATTGTGCTGGCACCTTCTGTTGCCTCCTGGGAAACGTCCTGGGCAGAACTGGTGATAGCTTCGATGCTGGCCTCTATTTCCTCAGCTGAGGAGGCAAATTCGTTAGCGCTACTTGCAACCTCTTCGATGGCTGCGCTTGCCTGTCCTGTGCCTGCTGCCACCTGTTCGCTTGCTCCCTCAAGACCGTGCACAACCCGCTGGATCTCTCGAATCATCTTCTGTAGATTGCCAGCCATGGTATTGAAGTTCAGGCTTAGCTCTCCCACCTCATCGTTGCTCTCAACCTCAGAGAGCACAGTGAGGTTGCCACTAGCAAGGAGTTGGGTAAGCTCGCTTAGCTGTTCGATGGGTCTTGTAATGCGGCGGCTTACAACGAATACGATCAGTCCACAAAAAGCCAGAATACCCAGACTTACCATGGTGATAATATTACGCTGCTGGCGGATGGGTTTGGTGATTTCTCGGTAGGGTGCTCGCAGAACCAGGGCCCAATCATAGCCTGGAATGGGCATGTAGGAGACGAAAGTATCTTCATTCTCATACTCATATCTAGCGCTGCCACTTTTTTTCTGGCTAATCCCAGCGGCAAGCTTGGCAAGGCTTTCTCCGAAGTCATGGTTGATGTTTTTGTTTAAAACAAGGCTGTCATCGGGATGGGCTAGCAGTGTCCCCTTTGTATTGACCAGATAACCATAACCCTGATCGAGAAGCTTCATGTCTGCCACAAGGGAGTTTATATATTCGGTGGTGAGATCTGTGGCCAGCACACCTACAATTGTCCCTTGGGCATTTTTGATGGGAACTGCCACCATAATCAGCTTTTGGGAGCTATCAGCGCCACTGACAATGGGATCGCTCACTGTGGCTTTTCCAGCAATTGCGTTTTGGAAATAGCCTCGATCCAAAACAGCTAGTCGGCTGCCATCGGTACCTAAAAGCTTGCCCCCAGGATCTATTACATTGAAGCAGGTATAATCACTTGCTTTGATGATACGCTGGAGGTAATTTGCTTGCGCCTCCCAATTCATGCCTTGCACAGTGGGGGAGGAGGCGATGGTGGTTAGTTCTTGAGTGATGGAATTAAGCCATTGACTGATCAGGATAGAGTTATCTTCCACCTGGTTTTTTGCCTCATCCTCCATAAGCTGATGGACGATTTTGCTTGTGTTGGAAAAGTTGAGAATACTGGTGAGGGCGATGCCAAACGTTAAGAGGAAAAGGAAGATCACCAGCAGCCTGATGTATAATCTTTGTTTCTGTTTTCGTTGCACAATCATCTCTCCTAGCCAGTTAATAAAAATAAGTATTAGACCTGCCTGATAATAACATCAAAAAAAAGAGCAACCGTGAACCCTCAGTTAAATCAAATCAAAAGGAATAGATGCTTTTCTGCTCCCCCCCTTGCGTTGTGCATCGTAGATCTAGGAGTAATGGGCTAGATAAAAAATAGGTAGGGCTACATTAAATAATTATCGGCTATTTAAGCTCAGAAGTTAAGTGACTTTTAAAAATATTTTTAAAAATATTTTTAAATTGAAGATGTTTATCTGGATGAAATATTGAAGGTCCAAAGCAGCATATTTTGATTAAGTCGTCCATTTGATTGAAAATCTCTTCTGTCTTTGCTATACTGAATTCTAGGATGGGTTAATAATCGCACAAATAAGGGGGGCGAGATACTTGCTCAGGACAGAAGGATTGACAAAACGATACGAAGAGCTTGAAGCGGTAGTGGACCTGAATCTCCATGTAGAGCGGGGGGAAACTTATGGTTTTCTAGGACCCAATGGTGCAGGGAAAACCACCACTATTATGATGCTTTTAGGCTTGGAGCGGCCAACAGAGGGAAAAATCTGGCTTTTTGGCCAGGAATTGAGCTCTGATCCCCTCACAATCAAGCAGAAGATCGGCGTGGTTTTGGAGCACCAATACCTCTATGACGAAATGACAGCCATGGATTATCTTAGGTTCTTCGCCCGATTATATGAGGTGGAGAATCCCGATCACAGAATCCAGGAGTTACTGGACCGAGTTCAGCTTCTCTCCAGGCGAGATGATCTAGTCGGCGCCTATTCCCGGGGCATGCGTCAGAAGCTCTCAATAGTTCGGGCTCTCCTGCACGATCCCCAGCTTTTGATTTTGGATGAACCTGTCTCAGCTTTGGATCCGTATGGGATCAAGGAAGTGCGGGATCTGATTATTGAGGAGCAATCCCGAGGGAGAACCTTTTTTATCTCCTCCCACATTCTCTCTGAGATCGAAAAAACCTGTAATCGGGTTGGTATTATCCACAAAGGTGTATTGTTGGCAGAGGACGAGATGGAAAGTCTTAAGGCCAAGGTCCAAGAGGAGCGGGAGCTTACTGTGGAAGTTGAAACTATGGAACCGGGGATCGAAGAGGCAGTATCCCAACTGCCTTTTGTTAAGGAGATTGAACTGTTGGCTCAGAAGCTTCTGATTAAGACAGACACGCAACAGGACTATCGGTCGCAAATATCCCGGGCTATTGCAGGAGCCGGGGGCACCATTCTAAGCATGCAGGCAAAGGAGCTTTCCTTGGAGGATGCCTTTGTTACCATCACCGAGAAGAATCTCTCCCTGCTTACAGAGGAGGTTAGCAAATGAAGGCGCGTGTACGTTGGCATGTGACAAAGCTCATCTCCCAGCGCGGTTTTGGCTCTGGACTTAAAGGGCCTGTCTTGCCCTTTGTACTTGCTTTTGCCCTGTTGATTTCAGCTTTGATGATCGCAGGCAATGTGGGGCAATTAGGGCAAGAGGGACTTCTTGCTATCGCCAGGCCCATGACCTATCCCTTTTTCGTTGCGGTGGGAATTTTAAGCTTTTATCTGGCTTTGGCAGGGGCCTTGGCTATTGTTCGCGATCGGGATCGGGGGACCTTGGAGACCCTCTTCTACGGACCTGTGGACTCCGTCTCTTATATCTTCGGTCGGTTTTTCGAGCACCTGCTTATTTTTGCAGTACTTTTAGCTCTAACCGCAGTGTTCTTTTTAATCTCATCTCTCATCACCCACTTCGCCATCACCGTTCAGTTTTGGCAAGCGTTTTTCCTCTCGTTCTTTATCGCAGCCGGGGTGATCGCCTTTGGCATTTTCATCTCTAGCATTACCAAGCGCACCATCGGTGCGGTGGTATTATTTTTGGTGCTGATGCTGATTTTTGTGGGGATCCAGTTAACACAGGTTAGCCTCAGCGGCACAGACCTCACAAACCCCTCTGCAGGATTAGCATTAGGGGTAAAAGTGGTTACATTTTTAGGGAAGATTGTAAGCTGGGTCTCACCCTTCTCCTACTTATCTAGGGGTCTGGATGCAGTTGACCTGGCCAGCGTTGGTCGGTATCTTTTAAGCCTCCTTGAGGCCACCATCTATGCGGCGGTACTACTGGGAGCGAGCATCTACTTCTTCAGGCGTAGGGGGGTAAGAAGATGAAGCGGACATGTGGATTTATTCTATTATTAGTGTTGCTAGCTAGTAGCCTCACTTTAGCTGCTCCCCCCAAACGGGTGAAGCAGCCAGTGTGGAGTCTTTCATTGTATGATGGTCGTTCCTACACCTCAACCATGGCTCCTCGGGCCATCGGTGAGGTGTATATGCTGGCCAATACCACAAATGTGATCGGGATCATGGAAACTGAGGTCTATTGGTGGGATATTACTCAAGAATATATGGCAGATTGGGAAAAACTGCAAAAGACACTTCCAGGCAAGCTTCAAGTACGCAGAGGTGGTAAGGTTTATAAAACCTTTGAGCGGGTGAGGTATAGCTTCGAGTATAGCCAAGGGATGTATCAGGAGGGTAAGCTCCTCACAGGCAAGGCTGCAGATGAGGCAAGTGGCCGCTACCAGAAGCGCGTGGAGAAGTACTGGAATGATTACATGGAGTTTTCTAAAAAACAGGCTGCCTATGAACAGGCTTTAGAGGAATTTTATAAAGACCCCAAGGGTAAACAAGCACCAGAGCAACCTGTCCAGCCCCAAGGGCCCAATTTCTACGTCACAGATGCAGCAGATGGGTTTATTGTGAAGCTGCCTGTAGGTAGCTACCAGGTGCGTTTAGTTGATAAAAAAGGGAAGGCAGTTCCTGGCACAGAGAAAACCCTCCATGTCTGGGCACCACTGCGCCATGGTGTGGGTTATGTGGCCAGGCCTGAGAGCAAATGGACTATCCAGCGGGAGAGCACAGATCCTGGGGAAAACCTCTATGCCCAGGGCAAGGAAACCATCTACCTCAGTGCTTTTTCTCAGTCCCAGTTCAACGAGTATAAATATGTAAAGCTTAGCAAACTAGAGCAGCCGGGCAGTGGCAAGGGTAGCCAATATGTCTACAAATGGCGAGCCATGGGCTCTGTGCCCCAGGACTACACCATGGAGGTCCTCTTCAATGGCAAGCTTCAGAGGGTTACTAAACTAGAGCCATTCTCTGTAGAACAGATCCCAGGCTCGGCTTTAGGCTATAATATTGTGAAGGTGAAAACAGAAGAAGATGCAGCTTTCTTTGCCTATAGGGTGCCTGTGGAGAAACAGGGCACCTACACCCTGCGCCTGCGGGATGGCCAGGGAAAGCTGGTTCCCGGAAGCATCAGGACCCTCCAGTCTATCCCCAAAGTTAATCCCTGGCCTCTGTATGTCTTGGCATTGTTGCCACTGGTTTGGGGCATTTGGGCTCTGAGCAGAAGGAAGGTTCAAAGGGACGATTTTTAAGAAGGAGAAGGGATTGCTGTGCCAAATAAAGGAGAAAAAATAGGTCCTGGCCGGCTAGTGCGCTTCCATAACCCAGATGGGGAAGTGAGCTATGGTCAGCTGGATAATGAGGGCCGGATCTGGGAGAGCACAAATTATTTTCAAAGCGGGGCAGAATATACAGGTGCCAGCTTCTTAATCGGAGAGGTGAAGCTGGCTGCCCCAGCACAGCCCCAGAAGATTATTGGAGTGGGGCTAAATTATCGGGATCATGCCCAGGAGATGGGAGATGAGCTCCCCAATAGTCCCATTCTTTTCCTCAAAGCCCCAACTGCCATCATCGCCCATGAAGAGAAGATCGTATTGCCAAAAGAATCAGAGCGGGTGGACTATGAAGCGGAACTTGCAGTGGTAATTGGGAAAGAGTGTCGCAGGGTAGATCCTCACCAGGCCTCGGATTTTATCTTAGGCTACACCTGCTTTTGTGATGTTACAGCCCGGGATCTGCAAAAGCTCGATGGCCAGTGGGCCCGGGCCAAATCTTTCGACACCTTTGCACCTTTGGGCCCTTGGATCGAGCCCCAGCTTGAGGCGGGAGATCTGCCCATCGAGCTGTATCTCAATGGCCAGCTGAAGCAAAGTTCTCGTACATCAGAGCTGATCTTTGATGTACCAACCCTGGTGAGCTCAATCAGCCAGGTGATGACACTATTGCCTGGGGATGTGATCGCCACAGGCACTCCAAGCGGCATCGGCCCCATGGCCCCAGGGGATGTGGTGACAGTGATGATCGGGGGTATTGGCTGCTTGGAAAATCAGGTGGGTGCAGACTCTTGACGGGCCTGCCCCATGGGCTTGGCCTACTAGAGATTGTGGATATCCTGCTGGTGGCAGCTTTTCTCTATAAGCTGTTCGCGATCCTTCGGGATACCAGAGCTGTGGTTTTAATCCGAGGTCTTGCTATTATTCTGATCATCGGTGCCATCAGCCAGACTATGGGCTTCCGCACCATCGCCTGGCTCTTTGAACGCAGTCTCACCTTGCTGTTGGTGGCCTTGCCCATTGTTTTTTATCCTGAGCTGCGTAGGGCTCTGGAGCAGATCGGCAAAGGTGAGCTTCTGCGCACCACAAGAGTAACTGAAAAGGAGCTGCAAAGCCACCTTATTCGCGAGGTTGTGCGGGCAGCTACCAATATGTCCCAAAAAAACATCGGCGCTTTGATCGTCTTCCAGCGAGAGATTCGCCTCGGGGAATACCTGGAGACTGGGGTGCGTTTGGATGCCCAGCCATCCCGGGAACTGTTCCAGAACATTTTTATGCCTCTTGCCCCTCTCCACGATGGCGCAGTGATCATCGGCCAGGGCAGGGTCCTGGCTGCAGGTTGCGTCTTGCCTCTCACAGAGCAGCGCTTGGCCTCGCATCTTGGAACTAGACATAGGGCTGCAGTGGGGATCAGCGAAGCTACAGATGCCCTGGCTGTGGTTGTCTCGGAAGAGACAGGCTTTATTTCCCTGGCTGTAGGTGGCCGCCTTGAGCGCCCCCTGGCAGGGGAGGCACTAGAGGCCAAACTGGAGGACTTGCTCACTGCAAGATATTCTTTTGCAAGGAAGGATCAAGGATGGGCATGAATTTTTGGCAGCGTTTTTGGCAACATTGGCGCAAGGATCTCTCGCTGCGCCTTCTGGCCTTGGCAGCAGCAGTTGCCCTTTGGCTCTATGTGAGCTCAGAGCCGAGTATTGAGAAGGGAGCCACCACCTTTATCTCCGCTATTCCCACTATCCAGGGTGCAGGAGCAGAGCTGAAGGTATCTCAGTTGCCATATGTAACTGTTGAGCTCCAAGGTTCACGTGCGGAACTTGCAAAAATTAAGCCAGAGGGCCTGCTCTATGTTGATCTTACCAACTTAAACTCCGGGACCTATCATGTGAAAGTGAAAAGAAAAGTACCTGCCTCCCTGCGGGTGGTTTCTCTAAACCCGGCCCAGGTTAAGGTGGAGTTGGTACGTCTCACGCAAATGGGGATTCCCATCAGTGTTGAGGTGCCCAATGCTGTGGCTACAGATGCCGTGGCAACCCCCAAAAGGGTAATCGTCAAGGGGACAGGGGAGGAGCTCAAACAGGTGGGTAGAGCTGTAGTTCGGGCTGAAGGTACAAAGGGCACTGGCGCTGTCTTGATTTTAGATCATAAGGGCAGGCCCCTACCTCTTGAGGTGGAGCCTGCCTCTGTGGAGTATCAGGTGAAGCTATCGGAGCCTGTAACTAGCAAACTGGTACCTGTGCGCAGCGTGGAGCAGGTAACCTTTACCCCCTCCCAGGTGCGCCTGTGGGGCCGGGAAGAGGAACTTGAGAAGATCGAAGATGTGCTCACAGAGCCCCTGCCCCAAGAGCAGGAAGGGGAGGTCGCGATCGTGGTGCCCCAGGGAGTTTACGCAGTGGAACCGGAAAGGGTATATTTTATTTTGGAGTGAAAGTGGGGATTTTTTTTGGGTGGGATTTTTGGAACTGATGGGGTACGAGGCATTGCCAACAGCCAGCTAACACCGGAGTTGGCATACCAGCTGGCCCGGGTAGGCGCCTATGTCTTAGCAAAAAATGGGCCCCAGCGAGGACGGAGTAAGGTGCTCCTGGCTCGGGACACTAGGATCTCAGGCAGTATGCTAGCAGGCGCTATGTGTGCCGGCTTTTGTTCTGTGGGCGCAGATGTGCTCTGGGCAGATGTGATCCCAACACCAGCTGTGGCCTACCTAACCCGGAGGCTAGAGGCAGACGCAGGGGTGATGATCTCCGCCTCCCATAACCCAATTGAGGATAATGGCATTAAATTCTTCTCATCTGATGGCTTCAAACTGCCAGACGAGACAGAAGAGGAGATCGAACAGTTACTGGCGCAGCTTGAGGGGGAAGATTTTCTTCCCAGGCCCCAAGGGGCAGCTGTGGGACAGGTCCTGCCACTACCTGAGGCCCAAACCCTTTATCTGGAGTTTCTCAAGCAGACTATCGATGAGGACCTCAGGGGTATGCGGGTAATTGTGGATGCAGGTCACGGTGCAGCCTGGCAGGTGGCGCCGAGGCTTTGGGAGGAGCTAGGTGCACAGGTGAGGGCCCTGAACGTAAGCCCTACAGGCACAAATATCAATGTGGATTGTGGCTCCACTTCCCCCGGTGCCCTCCAGGAGGCAGTGAGGCGTTATGGTGCAGATCTTGCCATCGCCCACGATGGCGATGCAGATCGGCTAATTGCTGTGGATGAGCAGGGTCAGCTTCTCAATGGAGACCACATCATGGCCATCTGTGGTTTAGATCTACTGCGTTCGGGGATGCTTCCAAATAAGGCCATCGTTGCCACCCCCTACAGCAATCTCGGCCTCACCCAGGCCTTCCAGCGCCAGGGGGGGGATGTAGTTATGGCCCCCAATGGTGATCGCTATGTGCTAGAGGCGATGCAAGAGCGAGGCCTGCTTTTGGGTGGAGAGCAGTCTGGGCATATTATCTTTTTGAATTACAACACCACTGGGGATGGGATTTTAACGTCGCTGCAGCTGGCGCGGGTGATGCGGCGAACTGGCAAAACCCTCTCCCAGCTGCGCGAAGAGCTTGAGGAGTTGCCCCAGAGCCTCCTCAATCTTCGGGTTAAGAAGAAGGCTGGCTGGGAGGATAATCCACAGATCAAGGCTGCTGTTGCCCAGGCCCAGGAGACACTTGGCTCCAGTGGGCGGGTCTTTATCAGGCCTTCAGGCACAGAGCCCTTGTTTCGGATCTTGGTGGAGGGTCCAGATCAGGTACAGGTGGCCAACATTGCCCGGGATCTGGGCACAGTAATCACAGCCCAGCTTGGTTAGATGGAGAAAAGAGATGGCAGATTATGATAAGCTGGTTCTTTGGCTGAAAGGCCGGACTGGCATCGATCTTACAAGTTATAAAAGCGTGCAAATGAAAAGGCGCCTCAGGAGCCTGATGGAATCTTTGGGCCTCACCAGTTTTCAAGATTATATAACTTTCCTTGAAAAGGATCCGGTGGCCTTTGACCAATTCCTCAAGCGCCTCACCATTAACGTCTCGGACTTTTTCCGCAATCCTGAGCGGTTTTCGGACTTAGAGAAGGTGATCTTGCCCAGGTTACTCTCTGAGCGGGAGCAGCTGGGGGTCTGGAGCGCAGGCTGCGCCAATGGCTCCGAGCCCTATACCCTAGCCATGATCCTCCATGGTCTGAGACCCGCCACCTTCTCCCAGCATCGGATTTTGGCCACAGATATTGACAAGGGTAGTTTGGCCCAGGCAAAAGCTGGGATTTACACCCAAAGCGAGATTAAGGGCGTAGAGCCCAGAGAGCGGGAACGTTATTTTCGAAGGCACGCTGAGAATTGGCAGGTGCAGGACTTTTTACGTAGCAAGGTTCAGTTCAAGCAGCATAACCTGCTCACAGATCCCTTCCCCCAAGACTTGGATCTCATCCTCTGCCGCAACGTGGTGATTTATTTCACCCAGGAGGCTAAAGACCAGCTCTACCCCAGGCTCCGGGCGGCCCTCAGGCCTGGAGGGGTGCTGATGGTGGGAGGCACAGAGCCGATTTTGCGCTATGGGGACTTTGGCCTGCAGCAACTGGGCCCAGGCTTTTATCGGCGAGAGCCATGAAGGGTATCGGCATCGATTTGGTGGAAATCCAAAGGATTGCAAAGGCAACCCAACGCTCAGGCTTTGTGGAGCGGATCTATACGCCACAGGAAAGGCAGCTGGCAGAGGGCCACAGAGAGCGTCGGCAGCTGGAGTTTTGGGCTGGCCGCTTTGCAGCCAAAGAGGCAGTGGCCAAAGCCTTGGGCGTTGGGTTTGGCAGTGCCCTGGCCCCCCAGCAGATCCAGATTACAGTCGACTCCCTCGGCGCTCCCAAGGCAGAGCTGTTGGGAGAGGCACAAGTTTTAGCTCGCAGGGGGGGCATCAGCCAAATTTTAGTAAGCATCACCCATACGAAAGATTTCGCCATGGCCATTGCCGTGGCTACAGAGAAGAGGGACCCAGATGAGACTGGCAACAGCTGAGCAAATAGCCCAGGTGGACAAACTGGCCCAGGAACGCTTTGGCCTCTCGCGCCTGGTGCTGATGGAAAATGCAGGCCAGGCCACAGCCAGGCTTGCCGCAAGGCTAATGCCCCAGGCGGGACGCGTGGTTGTGTTGGTTGGCAAGGGCAACAATGGTGGCGATGGGCTAGTTGCAGCCCGGCACCTTGCCAACTGGGGAGCCCGGGTTCTGGTTGTGCTTGTTGACAAGAATATGCAGGGTCCAGCCCTGATTAACCTTCAGATTCTCCAGCGCATGAAGCTAGATCTGATGGAGGTTTCTCCCAAAGAGACCAGAAGGCTGGATGCCATCTTGGGAGCCGCGGATCTGGTGATCGATGCCCTTTTGGGCACAGGTATTTCGGGCCCGCCCCAAGGTTACATAGCGGAGCTGATTGAGCTGTTGGCCGCAAGAACGGGCCCTATCCTTAGCGTAGATCTACCCAGCGGTACAGGGAGCCTGGGTCAGCTCTTCCAGCCCCATGTACGTGCTACTGCAACTATTGCCCTTGCAGCACCGAAGCTGGGGCATGTGCTCTATCCTGCAGCTGGGGCTGTGGGGAAAGTTTTTTTAACGGATTTGGGTCTGCCCCAAAGCTTGATCCGGCAGGTTTGTCAGGAAGCAGAACTGTTGGATCATCACATCTATGCAAGACTGCCAGCGCGGGATCCCCTAACCCATAAGGGAACTGCAGGCAAGGTGCTGGTGGTGGCAGGTTCCCCAGGTTTCACAGGTGCCGCCACTTTAGCTGCCCAAGGAGCACTGCGGTCAGGAGCAGGACTTGTGACCCTAGCCACGCCCCAAAGCGTCTCCCAGATCCTAGCGGGCAAGCTTACAGAGGCCATGGTTCAAGGCTTGCCAGGTGAAAATAATCTTTTGGGTCAAGCAAGTCTGCCAAGACTTTTAGAGCTGGCAGAGGGCGTGGATGCAGTTGCCATCGGCCCAGGATTGGGACGGGGAGAGGGAATCACGAGCCTTGTGGCAGAGCTACTGGCAAAATGCAAGGCGCCAGTGGTTTTAGATGCAGATGGTCTTTATGCTTTAAGTCAACTGCCCCCTCAGAGGGAAAGAGAGCAGCCCCTTATTCTCACACCCCACAGCGGGGAGATGGCACGCTTACTTAAGACCACAAGTTTCCAGGTGGATGCCAATCGGATCGCTTCGGCAAAGCAGGCAGCAGAGCTATGGCAGGCCACAGTGGTTTTGAAAGGACCTGGCACGATAATTGCAGAGCCCCGGGGCATTCCAGGTCTCAACCCCACAGGCAATGCTGCCATGGCTTCAGGGGGAATGGGGGATCTGCTCTCGGGGATCATCGCAGGACTTCTGCCCCAGGTGGAGTCTCCCTTTGCTGCTGCAGCTTTAGGCACTTATGTCCATGGCCTAGCCGGGGATCTGGCAGCAGAGGCGCTCTCAGCCCAAAGGGGACTTGTGGCTGGGGATCTATTAGTATTTATTCCAGGAGCTTTGGCTGGGAGGGATCATGCTTCCTCGCCAATCCAGCTTTTGGATCATAGTTGGAAAGAAGGAGATCGGTGATGGAGCCCACGTGGGCAGAGGTGAATCTAGCTGCTATTGGTGATAATTTTTTAGCCCTCAAGAGCCTGGTGCCGCCCCAGACGCAGCTGGTGGCTGTGGTGAAGGCCAATGCCTACGGACACGGTGCTGTGCCTGTGGCCCGAGAATTACTGGCTCGAGGTGCCTCGCACTTGGCTGTGGCCAGGGTCACGGAAGGGGTGGAGCTGAGGCAGGCGGGGATCGCTACATCCATCTTAGTTTTGGGCCTGATTGGCTCTGAGGAGGTACCCCGGGCAGTGGCAGCGGATCTGACCTTGCCAGTCTCCTCCCTACCCCTAGCCCAAGCTTTATCCTCTGAGGCAGTAAAGAGGGGTAAGAAATGCTCTGTCCAGGTGAAGGTGGACACAGGCATGGGCAGGATTGGGATTCTTCCCCGTGAGGCACCCCATCTTATCCAGGAGTTGAAGAGACTACCTGGTATTTTTGTAGAGGGTGTTTTCTCCCATCTCGCCACTGCAGATGAAAAAGATCCAAGGGAGGCCAAAGGGCAAATAGAGATCTTTTCAAAGCTAAAACAGAAGCTAGAACCTTTTCAGATTCCCTATTTTCACATTGCAAATTCTGCTGGGATCCTGAACTTTCCTGAGGCCCATTTTGATCTAGTCCGCGCTGGAATCGCTCTTTATGGGCTGTGGCCCTCCGCTGCCTGTTGCCAGAAGGTGCAGCTTAAGCCAGCCTTAAGTTGGAAAGCGCGATTGTGCTTTCTCAAGGAGCTGCCAGCAGGCTCTGGGATCAGCTATGGTCACACCTACCGCACGGAGCGGCCCACAGTTGTGGGCACAGTTGCTGTGGGCTACGGGGATGGCTACAGCAGGCACCTCTCCAATCGGGGGCAGATGCTAGTTGCAGGAAGGAGGGTGCCGATTTTAGGCAGGGTTTGTATGGATCAAACGATGGTGGATCTCACAGAACTTGTGAGCATGGGCCTGGAACCCAAAGTGGGGGACGAGGTGGTGCTCATAGGAAGGCAGGGTGAGGAGGAGATCACAGCCTCGGAGCTTGCAGGGTGGATGGGCACCATCAACTATGAGGTGACGTGCTTGATTGGGAGTCGGGTTGAGCGCCGCTACCTGTAATTCTAAAGTCAAGAGCAACAGCATAAGAATAAAGCAAAGCTTACCTTGGGAGGAGAAAAAGATGGCTTTGCTTTTTTTTATGCTCTTGAGCATCAGCACCATGGCCCAAGAGCAGGTTTATTTTCAGATGCAAGATCCAGCAGGGGACGAGCGGGCAGAGTATCCCACGGCTCCCTTTTTTTTACAAGGCACCGGTTATTTCGATCTTCTCTACTTTCAGGTGACCGGGGGAGATGATCACCTTTGTTTTGACTTCCAATTTGCCAGTGTGGCCAATCCTTGGCAGGCGCCAGAGGGTTTTTCCCACCAGCTAGTGGATCTATATCTGGATACAGCTCCAGGCGGCAAGACCAAAACTCGCCATGAAGGGGCAGGAGTGAGGTTTGCTCCAGAGCAGGGCTGGGAGTATCAGCTGCGGATTATGCCCTGGGGCGGCTCTGCTCTTTGGAACCACCAAAATCAGAGCTGGCCAGCTGAGGTATACGTTTTGCCTGATGGGAAAACCATTCGTGCCCGCGTGGAGAGGGAGCTCTTGGGGCTGCCAACAGACAGTTGGGGCTATTATGTTTTAATTGGTTCCTACGATGGCTTTGGCCCTGACAACTATCGCCAAATTCAGCCGCGGCCTGGTCCATGGCAGTTTGGTGGGAGAAGTGGCCCCGCTGTGATTGACCTTTTGGCACCACAGGGGGAGGGGCCCCAGAGCCAAGAGGCGCAGCTTTTGGAGCCGGCTGTGTTATCTCCAGTTGGCACGAGGCTCAATTCCAGGCCCAGAGCGCTTATCTGGTTCACAGTTAGCCTGCTTTTTGCTTTTGCTCTTTTGGAACTATACAGGCTCCGGCTGCGCAATCCTCCACCACAGTAGGTTGGCAAAAACTAACGGAAGGGACAGACAGGGGGGGAGCGAAGTAATAAGCAGGAGCAAAGTCCAAGGAGGGGAAGCGGATTGATGCCAGTTGAGGACGCTTTGAAAATGGATACACGGAAGCTTATTCCCTGTACAAAAGGTGGCGTGGCACCTCTGTGGCCTGGTCAGAATCCTACCTGGGCCTATAGCCGCAAAGTGGGGGTGGGCACAGCCTTGAATCAGGAGAGCCTGGTGTGGTTTAGCTTAGCCGGAGGCATGCTCACAGAAGTTTATTATCCAACGATTGATTGCCCGAATTTGAAAGAACTGCAATTTTTCGTGCTCTCCAAAGATGGCCTAGAAGCAGAGCGAGAAATGGAGCAGGAGGTAGAGAGCCAGGAGCGGTCCCTGCTGTTTCACCAGATTAATACTTCTAAAAGTGGCAACTTTCGCCTCTTGAAAACCACAATTGCTCACCCTAAAAAAAGCGCAGTCCTAATTCGGGTGCGGCTGGAGGCACTTGTGGGTAAACTTTCCGATTACCGTCTTTTTTTATATGTCGATCCCCATATTCAAAACTCCGGAGGTGGAGACACAATTTTTCGGGCAAAGCACTGCCACAGCAGTGGCGGAGGGGAGAAGTGCGGCTTTGGCAAACGCTGCATTGGCCCCACTGAAGTTGGGGATTGCATTGTTGCCCAAGAAAACCAGATTGCCATGGCTCTGGCCACTACAGCTCCTTGGCAGCAGGCTACTGTGGGCTATGTTGGCGCAAGCGATGGCCTCACAAAACTCAAAGCCCAAGGAGAGCTTGCTGGTGGATACACTTATGCTGGGCCTGGAAATGTAGGAGGAACTGTGGAGTTGTGTCTGGAGGAGGGCGAATTTACAGTTGCTTTGGGCTTTGGCGCAGATGCAGAGGAGGCAGCAGATATTGCTTTCTCATCCCTAGCAGATGGGTGGGAGAGCCTCCAGCGGGAGTATTGCCAAGGTTGGGAAAAATACTGCCAAAGCTTAGATGATCTTGGAGGAGAGGCAACAGCTCTTTATTATCGTAGCGCTATGGTGCTGCGGGCCCTTGAGGATAAACTTCACGCCGGTGCCATGGTTGCATCCCTCTCTATCCCCTGGGGAGAGGCTTGGGATGATTGGAATAGTGGTGGCTATCATCTGGTCTGGGTGCGGGATCTATATCATGTGGCCATGGCCTTTATTGCCATGGGGGATCGGGAATCTGCCAACAGAGCTTTGGAATACATGTTGAATTTCCTGCAAAAGGCAGATGGCAGTATGTTGCAAAATGCCTGGGTAGACGGCAGGGTTTATTGGGATAATGTGCAGATGGATCAGGTCTCATACCCTCTTATTCTGGCCTGGTGGCTAGGACGGGATGATCTTTATCCTGCATTGAAAAAGGCCGGAGACTATTTGCTAAGCCACGGTCCCTATTCTCCCCAGGAGCGCTGGGAGGAAAACAGTGGCTATTCTCCCTCAAGTATGGCAGCGCAAATTGCAGGCTTGGTTTGCTTATCCGAGATCGCAAAGGGACTGGGCAAATCAAAGGAAGCACAGATTTATCTGAAAACTGCAGATAAGTGGCAAAGGGATCTGGAAAAACTCTGCCTTACGTCTACAGGCCCCCTGGCAGATCATCCCTATTTCCTCCGGGTGTCGTCAACTGGCAATCCCGACAGTGGGGCTATCATAGAGCTTGCCAATGGCCATGCCCGTTTCGATGAGCGAGAGATCGTAGATGGTGGTTTTTTGGAGTTGGTGCGACTTGGGATCAAATCCCCCCAGGATTCTGCCATCTTGAATTCCCTGAAGGTTGTAGATCAGTATTTAGGCGTAGATACGCCTCGGGGCAGATCATTTTACCGTTATACCCACGATGGCTATGGTGAGCCTGGGGTAGATCAGCTCTATTCGGGTGCAGGCAAAGGAAGGCTTTGGCCTGTGCTTACAGGGGAGCGAGGCCACTGGGAGCTAGCTGCAGGCAATAAGCAAAAGGCAAAGGCAGCTCTTTTGGCGATAGAGAGCTTTGCCAACGAGGGGCAGCTGATTGCAGAGCAGATTTGGGAGCATTCTGGGGAGGGCACAGGTTCTGCGACCCCACTGGCCTGGAGCCATGCAGAATATATTCGGCTTTTAGTTTCCACAGTTCAGGGCAGAGTTGTGGATTGTCCTCCGCCTGTGGTTGCACGCTATGGGAAGAAGAAATCCTAAATAATTTGAGAGGGCTAGTTCTTCTCAGCAAATAGTTTTGCAAGGAGCAGGAAAGTCGGAGTAAAAACTCGATGGAAACTGCTCCTTTTTAAGTTCGAAGGTAGGCTAAAAGAAGTAGCATTTAAACCTTTGGTTGAAAAACACGCTCTTATGTTATCCTTCAAGCCAGTTTTGTTTCAGGTGCGGTAGTCAACAGATAATGCCCCTACACTTGCGTACCTATATTTGTAAAGACTGCGATTCAATCTAGACAGGGAATATAACGCAAGTAAAAATATAAAAGCAAGGGCTATTAAGAAATATCGTCTCTGCACTGCAAAACTATCAGAAGCGGAACTGGGAGTATCAATAGAGCGTGCAGGGGTTGTTTAATTTTTCGAAGAGCTGTTCAGATTATTAGATATAGGGCGTATAGTTTGTAATTGGCAGGAAAAATGACCTTAGAGGGCGAACATAGTAGTAGGACTAGCATAAAGGAGGGTGGATTCTATGGCAACAGAGATGGAGCTGAGGCGGGTACTTAAAGGAGAACAAGCACGTCTGTTGGCCCTCCCCAACGTAGTGGGAGTTGGCATTGGTCGCAAGCGAGTGGGCAACTCAACAACTAGTGACTTGTCATTGGTGGTGATGGTAGAACAGAAATTGCCCCTCTCGGCCTTAGCAGCCGAGAGCGTAGTGCCAAAACAAATTGCCGGGGTACCTACAGATGTAGTGGAAGTTGGCAAGGTGCGCTCATTGGCAGGCCTCGCCCAGGCGCGGCAGACACAATACCCAGATTTGCCTTTGCCTGATCGAAAAGCTCGCTGGCGGCCAGCAAGTCCAGGGGTGAGCATGGGACATGTTAAAATCACAGCGGGCACTTTTGGGGCAGTGGTAGTAGATCGGAAAACAAAAAAGCCCCTGCTGCTGTCGAACAATCATGTCTTTGCTAATTCCTCAGGCGCCTCTGGCAGACAACGTACGGCTCGGAAGGGAGACCCTATCTTACAACCTGGCCCTATCGATGGCGGCACCGGGGACGATACCATGGCCAAACTTGAACGTTTCATCCCTCTGAAAATGTTAGAAAACAAAAGGGTATCGGTAAAGGATTTGGTAGAAACCTCGCCTCCAAATTTTGTGGATGCAGCTGTGGCGAGGCCTCTAGATTCTGGTGAGATTAAAGCACCCATTTGGGCTATTGGCACTCCCCAGGGTACAACTGAGGCGAAATTGGGGATGCGGGTTCAGAAAAGTGGTCGCACTACAGGTCACAGTTGGGGTAATGTGGAATTGCTTGAGATGGCTGTGCAAGTTGACTATGGCCAAGGCAGGGTTGCCACTTTCCAAGGACAGATTGGTTTGAGTGCCATGAGCCAGGGAGGAGACAGTGGATCGTTGGTTTTGGATGAAGAGAAGCGGGCTGTAGGTTTATTGTTTGCAGGCTCACCCTTTATCACTATTTGCTCCCCCATAGAACAGGTTTTGGAACTGTTAAAAGTTGAGCTTTAATAATAAAAGCCCTGACCAGCTGGTCAGGGCTTTTTTCAGGCCCAAAGGAACCTTATCTCCGGCTGCACTGCCTCGTACAGACAACTAGCTAACATCTTTCGACGCTAACCGGCTGCCCCACGAACCAGTACAACCTTTGACCGACCAGTGGAAAAACTTGGGCATCAGTTACTGACCTCTCGGCCAATAACCCACGCTTTCGCTCTCCCACCAGTCTTGGCTCGACCGTCAATCAGAAGTTTCCCACCAGCAACAACCCTTAAGCTGCTGCCAGTAGTTGGCTCCCAACTGACGATCTTCGCTCAGACCAGTATGGATCGTTTTTCAACCCATACTGATCAGTTGCTCGACCCATGTAGAGCCAAAATGACCCACTTGATTCGTATTGACCCTACATGAATCTTCGCTCGGCTCCTCAAGACCTTACGCTCCTATTGTATCCCCCAACGGGCTTTATATACGACTTTTCCTCTGACAATTTTTGCCAAAAAGGCAGGAATCTGCTGAACTTTGACTAAAAAAGCCCAAAAAGGCTAATAATCAAGAAGGAAGTTAATGTAGGGGGGATTTTGTGCAAAAGCCACAGCCATTGCTGAAAAAGGATCAGCAGGCACCGCAGCTGCCCCTGTATCAAAGTCTTGAGCAAAACTTAGATCGGGTAAGAGCTATTCTTGGCGACAGCAATGATATTGTAATTCGCGAATTCAAGCTGGGCACAAAAGGCCATAAGGCAGCTTTGTTATTTGTGGATGGGCTGATCGATAAGGCGCTTGTTTGCGAAAATATCTTAAATGCAGTGATGATCCAAGTTCGGCAGGTGGAGGCAGATGGGGAAGAACAGCTTTCTCCCCAAGAGCTGCTTACCCTCTTGAGCGAACGGGGCATTTCTATGCTGGAGATTAAAACTAGCGATGATTTTGATCGGATCTTTCTGGCGGCCCTCTCAGGGGAGGCGATTCTGTTTTTAGATGGGGTAGCAAAAGCGCTGGTGATCAGCGCCAGGGGCTGGGAATATCGCTCGATCCAGGAGCCAGAAACCCAAACCCTGATTCGCGGCCCCAGAGTTGGCTTTACAGAAACACTCCGCGTCAATACCTCTCTTTTGCGCAGGCATCTGCGGGATCCAAACCTTAAACTGAAAACCATATATATCGGCAGACGCAGCAAAACCGAGGTTTGCATCGCCTATATCGAAACTATCGCCAATCCCACAATTGTAGAGGAGGTAAATAAGCGGCTTGCCACCATCGATGTTGATGCGATTATGGAAAGTGGCTATATTGAACAACACATCCAAGATGACTGGATCTCACCTTTTCCCCAATTGCAGTCCACAGAGCGTCCAGATCATGTGGTGATTGCGCTACTCCAGGGGAAGGTGGCAATTTTGGTTGATAATACCCCCTTCGCTCTTTTGGCACCGGTGACGTTTAATGATTTTTTTGTTTCACCAGAAGACTACTATGAGCGCTGGACCATCGGCACATTGGTGCGGCTAATTAGGTATCTGGCCAGTTTTATGGCCCTGATTCTTCCGGCTTTATACATTGCTCTAGTTTCTTTTCATCCTGAGATGATCCCCACCAAACTAGTCCTTTCTTTGGCTGCAGGCAGAGAAGGGGTGCCACTGTCGGCTTTTTTAGAGGCGCTGGTGATGCTGGTCTCCTTCGAACTCCTGCGAGAGGCAGGAGTTCGCTTGCCTGGGCCCATCGGCCAGACCATCGGTATTGTGGGCGGTCTGATTGTGGGCCAGGCTGCAGTGGAGGCCAGCATTGTCTCGCCGCTGATGATCGTGGTAATTGCCTTTACTGGAATCAGCTCTTTTGCCATCCCCACATATAGCATGGCTATTGCCCTGCGAATTCTAACTTTGCCTTTGATGTTTCTCTCAGCGCTTTTTGGACTCTATGGCTTTATCTTAGGGCTGTTTCTTATCGGCGGCCATCTGTCGGCTCTAAAAAGCTTTGGCGTGCCTTTTCTTGCCCCCTTCGCGCCCTTATCGATCAAGGACCTTCGGGATACCCTGTTTCGCCATAGCCTTTTGGGCATGCATTGGCGGCCCGAGCATCTTAAAACCCAGGATCAGACTAGAATGCAGGATTTGAGAACTGACAGTGAACTGGCAGTGGAAGAAAAAGAGAAGAGCCTGGCCCAGGCTAGGCCCAGAGGGGGGAAGAGCTAATTTGCAGGCAGATAACGAACAAATAAATCCGCTGCAGCTGGTTTTGCTGCTGATGAATGCCATGATCGGAGTGGGAGTACTTGTGGTGCCAGCCCGGGCAGCAAGACCCGCGGGCAGTGCTGGCTGGCTGGCTGTGATCCTCGCGGGGCTTTTTGCTCTGGTTTTGGTTTGGCTTATTGCCAGACTCTGCCAGGAGTTTCCTGATAAAACTGTGGTTGAAATTGCCATCGATCTGTTAGGCAATAACATGGGAGTGGGTGCAGTTATCCTTCTGCTTTTGTTGTGGCTTCTTTCGGCTGCCTTTATTTTGCGCACCTTCGGGGAAATCAATCGAGATTTTCTCCTGCCTAATACCCCTATCGAAATAACTATTTTAGGAATTCTCCTCGCGGGTGGCTATCTGGCGCGGAAAGGGATCGAACCATTAGCCCGGTTGGGCCAATTTTCCCTGCCCATTAGCATCCTTCTGGGGTTAGGTTCTTTTTTACTCTCTTTTCCAGGAGCCGATAGTACCAATCTCCTGCCCCTTTGGGGCCGGGGGTGGCAGGGTGTGTTGCGAGGAGCTGCTAGCACAAATTTTGCCTTTGTGGGCTATGAGGTTTTGCTCGTGCTCTTGCCTTTTTTAAATAAACCGAAGCGGGCCAAAGCAGCGGGTCTTGTGGCTGTGGGTACTGTTACCATTTTATATACGCTTTTGACCATTGTCTGTTTGGCTGTGTTTGGAGCGTGCTCCACAGCAAAAATACTGTGGCCAACTTTGATTGTAGCTAGAACCATCGAGTTGCCAGGGCTCTTTTTGGAGCGGATCGATGTTTTTATCTATACAGTTTGGCTCGTGCAGGTGTTTTTGCTCCAGAGCATTATGGTCTATGTACTGAGCCTCCTTTGGGCTCGGATTATGAAGATCAAAGAGCACAAGATCTTGGTTTGGCCCCTGGTGCCTGTGATCTACTTTCTCGCCTTGTTTCCCCTCAATATTGCCCAGCTTGCCTCCTTCAACACCATCGCCAGCGTGAGCCTGACAATTTATGTTTTAATTCTGGTTCTGGGGTTGAGTCTGCTGGCCAGAGGCAAAGGAGGGAAAGCTCGTGCGTAGGTGGAGTTTAGGTTTGCTGCTTTTGGCCCTTGTCCTCGGCGGTTGCTGGGATCAAACTGAGGTGGAGGAGCGCGCTTATGTGTTGGGGGTAGCACTGGACGTGCCCCGGGACAAAGGGGATAGGCGGAAGGTAACTGTGGCTATGCCCCTGGTCCGGGAGGTGGGAGCTGCCTCAGGTGGGGGCGGAGGCAACAAAGTGCCCCTGATCTCATTCGATTCCATAGCACCCACGATCCAGGAAGCTTTAGTTCCCATCCAAAACAGGATGAACAGGCAACTGTTCTTTGGGCACCAAAAAGTTCTGCTCTTCAGCGAGGAAAGTGCACGTCGTCCCATCTCGCCGTGGCTGGATTTTTTTGAACGTTTCTCCACAATTCCTAGAACAACTTTGATCGCGGTGAGCCGGGGCGAGGCAGGCAAACTCCTTAGCACAGCACCTCCCTCGGAGCAACTACCTCCTCTCTATCTCCATCAGCTGCTGATGGAAACAGCAAACTATGGTTTCGGACCCCACCGCACATTGAACAAGCTGGCCTGTTATTTTGAAAGCCGGGCCTCGGGGATCTTATTACCAATGGTGAAAGAACATAAGGACAGTGTTGAGGTGGATGGTTCTGCTGTCCTAAAATATAATCGGCTGGTGGGAACTATGGGCAAACACGAAACCCGGGGCGCTCTTTGGCTCACAGGCGAGGTAGGGGGAGGAACCATCGTTACCGGAGGCAGGGGTCAGAACAAATTAAGTTTTGTGATCAAAAGCTCTCGGCGGCGGATTAAGCCGCATTATAGGGACGATGGAATCACCTTTGAGGTTAGGCTCACAGTGGAGGGAAATGTAGAGGAGTATTTTGGCAGTAGGAATGTGATGAATCCGCGAGTTTTAGAGCAGACAGAGCAGGAGATCGCGCAAGTTATCAAAAGGGAGATCACCCGTGCCATCGGGATTCTACAAACTGATTTGCGCACAGATGCTTTGGGTCTGGGGATGATGGTGCGCAAGCGGAACCCCAAAAAGTGGCAAAAAATTGGGGAGTGGAATGATTATTTTGCAGAGCACGTAAAAATAGAGCTCGCAGAGATCACGGTCTTTATTCGCAGAACGGGGGTGCTGCGGTGATGCCATTTCTAAGCAGCCTCTTGCGGTTGAGTTTCGGCAATATTATTCACAGGGCAGGGGGATTGCTGGACTTGATTTTGATCCTGGGTGGGATCTATGCCCTCCGTTTTGATGCCAGAGAGATGGCATTGAAGAAATTGGTACGGGAAGAGAAGCTAATCCGGGTTTTAGGATGGATCCAGCTCTCTTTGGGCCTGGGTATCTGGTTGGTAACAAAGCTGGTTGTTTTTCTTATCTAGCTCCTAAAAGCAAATATTTTGGAGCTGTTTTGTAAATATTTTATTAAAAAGGAAGGGAAAAGATAGAAGTTGTCGAATATATATAAGCCAAAATACCCAAGTTTAGTTTAGAAAAGATAAAGAAGGAGAAATAACGCAGGCGGCGAATTGTAACATCATGAGCAAAATGATTCCGCAAAACTTAGTAGAAAAAATTCAAGAGCAAACTGACCTGGTGAAGTTGGTCAGTGAGTATGTAAAGCTGCAACCATCCGGCAGAAGTCTGAAGGGGCTCTGTCCTTTTCACTCTGAGCGCACGCCGTCTTTTTCGGTGGATCCGGAAAAGCAGCTTTTTCACTGCTTTGGTTGTGGCGAGGGAGGCGATGCTTTCGCCTTTCTCATGAAGCTGGAAAACCTCACCTTCCCTGAAGCGGTAGCGTGGGCTGGGCAGCGTTGTGGTATCAGGGTAGAGTTAGCTGACACTGAGGACAAGCAAGGCAAGCAGGAGTTATACGGGATTATGGAGCTGGCAGGGGATTTTTTCACTGCTATGCTTCGGCAAGATAGTGGTCAGGCCGCACGCAAATACTTAGCTGCAAGGGGAATTGATCCCCAGATCACAGCTGGGTTCTCTTTGGGTCTAGCTCCTCCAGGTTGGGAGGAGTTGGCAACCTATCTGAAGGGTAGGGGAGTGAGCCTCCAGCTGGCAGAAAGCTTAGGTTTAGTTGCCACAGGCAAGCGAGGTGGCTACTATGACTATTTTCGGCAGCGGCTGATCTTCCCGATTTGGGATGGGAGAGGTAGGATTATCGGGTTTGGTGGCAGGCTCATGGAAAAGGGAGAGCCCAAGTACCTTAACTCGCCCCAGACGCCCCTGTTTCAAAAAGGCAACCAGCTCTATGCCTTGCATCTGGCCAAACAAGCTATTCGCCAACAGAAGACAGCAGTTGTGGTTGAAGGTTATATGGATGTGCTGGCAGCCCACGAGGGGGGCTTTACTAACACTGTGGCCTCTTTGGGAACAGCCCTCACAGCTGATCAGGCTAAGGCACTGGGCCGCTATGCCAAACGTGTAATCTTAGCCTATGATGCAGATAATGCAGGCCGCGCCGCAACCATCGGGGGGATGGAGATCTTGCGGGAGGCAGGGCTTGAGGTTTTTGTGGCCAGCTTTCCCCAAGGAGAGGATCCAGACAGTCTCATTCGCACAGGTGGGGCCCAGGCTTTTAGTAAGTGCCTTGATGCGGCAATGCCCTATTTAGACTACCAATTTGCAGTTGCCATCGGGGGCCATGATCTAAACACCCCGCGTGGGCGGGCAGAAGCAGGCAAAAGGGTTGTGACCTTTCTCAAGGGGATCCAAAACCAGATTGAGCGGGAGGCATACCTCAGGCAAGCTGCAGAGCGATTAGGGCTTAGCCCCCAGAGTTTGCTGGGTGAGGTAGAGCGTGGCGCAAAACCCCAAAGGCCTCAAAGAGCCCAAAGACCTGCGCCCAAAGCCAGGCCCAGGCAGATCACGGCTCAGCCAGCGTATTTGCGGGCAGAGCGACAATTGCTTTGTTTAATGTTACAAAAACGGGAAATAATAGAAGACGTTATGCATAAACTAGGAGGAGATGACGCTTTTTCCCATCCAGTGCACAGGGAAATCGCAGCTGGTCTCGCCCAAAGTGCAGCTAGTGGTGAGCCCCCAGTTGACTTTAAGCGTAATCCGGATCCTGGGATCACAGTTGACGATTGTATAGGTGTGATTTTGCAGCATAATGCCAAAGAGAAGCTCTCAGGGCTTGCTGATGATTTTAGAGCAAATTTAGCTGGCTCCATCAAGCTTTCCAGATTGATGAGCGCCACTATTAAATATAAAGCTTTTCATGATTATTTAGGTAGGCAACTGGGCCGAAGGGAGGGATAGACTGTGGGCAAAAAGAGCATAATCACTAATATTCCTGGATTGAAAGAATTGACAAACCAGGGCAAGAAGAAGGGTGTCTTAACATACGGAGAAGTAATGGACGCTCTACAGTCAGTGGATCTCCTTCCAGAGCAGATCGAAGAGATCTATGACCATATTCAGCAGCAGGGAATTGAAATCGTAGCGGAGACAGATGATGAGAACCTGGCCCAGTTGGCGCAACCAGAGGGAGCAGCAGAGAACATCAATACCGACGACCCTGTGCGAATGTATCTGAAAGAGATCGGGAAAGTATCCCTGCTCACGGCAGAAGAAGAGGTTGAGCTGGCCAAGCGGATCGAGCAGGGTGACGAGATTGCCAAAAGGAGCCTGGCTGAGGCCAACCTCAGGTTGGTGGTGAGCATAGCCAAGCGCTATGTAGGTCGAGGAATGTTATTTTTAGACTTAATTCAGGAGGGGAATCTAGGCCTAATTAAAGCGGTAGAAAAGTTTGATTACCGTAAGGGCTATAAATTCAGTACCTATGCTACCTGGTGGATTCGCCAGGCCATTACCCGCGCCATTGCAGATCAGGCTCGCACCATCCGCATTCCAGTGCATATGGTGGAGACCATCAATAAATTGATTCGCATAAATAGGCAACTGCTGCAGGAGCTAGGCCGGGATCCAACTCCTGAGGAAATAGCCCAGGAGATGGAGCTGGATGTGGAGCGAGTCCGGGAGATTATGAAGGTGGCCCAAGAGCCAGTTTCTCTGGAAACCCCCATCGGCGAGGAAGAGGACAGCCACCTTGGCGATTTTATAGAGGATGAGGATGCCTTAGCACCAGCTGAAGCTGCATCCTTCAGACTCCTGAGGGAGCAGCTAGAATCCGTCTTAGATGGCCTCATGCCCCGGGAGCAAAGAGTGCTACGGCTGCGCTTTGGTCTAGATGATGGTAGGGCCCGCACCTTAGAAGAGGTGGGTCAGGTCTTCGGTGTTACCAGAGAGCGGATCCGCCAGATCGAGGCTAAAGCATTGCGCAAGTTGCGCCATCCTAGCCGCAGCAAGCAACTAAAAGATTTTCTCGAATAGGAGTTGCTTTTTCACTGGAACTATGCTAAAATACCTTTAGTGTTCCTCGATAGCTCAATGGTAGAGCACTCGGCTGTTAACCGAGTGGTTGCTGGTTCGAGTCCAGCTCGGGGAGCCAACGGGCCCATAGCTCAATTGGTTAGAGCTCCCGGCTCATAACCGGTCGGTTCTTGGTTCGAGTCCAAGTGGGCCCACCACTTTGTTTAAAAAGCCTTCAGCACGAAGGCTTTTTTTGATCCTCCTCTGAACTTTTCACCCCTCTGGGGCGTCTAGCTTACAGGAGGGATGAAAAATGAACAATTTGTTTGAGATCTTAAGAGCATTTTGGCCTCTATTGGTCCTCTATGCTGCGCTTTTAGTCTGGGCCCTGCTGGATCTGGTAAAGCGCAAGCAAACCCGCTATCTGCCCAAATGGGCCTGGGTTTTAATAATTTTGTTTATTAGTACCATCGGTCCCATCTCATATCTTGTCCTGGGGAGGGATTGAGATGATACAGGTGCAGGCTCTCAACAAAAAAATAGGTAAGATTGATGTTCTCTCAAACCTCTCTTTTCAGGTGCCAAAGGGCAGTATTTCAGGCTTTTTAGGCCCCAATGGTGCAGGGAAAACCACCACGATCAAACTCTTGTTGGGACTCTTGGTCCCAGATAGTGGCAGTATCCGGCTTCTGGGGGAGGAAATTGGTAGAGCTCCTTCTGTGGCCCTGCGGAGCAAAATCTCCTATCTACCCCAAGATCCGATTTTTCCAGATCAGCTCTCAGGCAGAGAAGTGCTAGCTCTTGTGGCAGAAAACTATTCGCTGCCCTCGGCCCATAGACGGGCAGCGGAGCTTTTGGCCCAGTTTCAACTGGAGGGGGATGCTTCTCGAAAGGTATCAAGCTACTCTCGGGGTATGAAGCAAAAACTTGGCCTGGTAGCAGCACTTCTGCCCCAGCCCCAGCTGCTGCTACTAGATGAGCCAGTATCCGCCCTAGATCCGGCAGGACGTCATCAAGTTTTGGCACTGGTGGCACAGCTGGCAGGTAAGGCTACTGTTTTCCTTTCCAGTCATATTCTGGCAGATATACAGCGGGTCGCAAAGCGCGTGATCATAATTAACAAAGGGCGGAAGCTAGTGGAAGAGAACCTGGAGGTGCTTCTCTCTTGCCACAGGCAGGAGTACTACAGACTGCAAGTGGCAGCGCAATCTCAAAAAAGAGCAGAGCTGGTTTTGAAAAAAGACAGGGCTGTAGCTGAACTGGTGAGTCAAGAGAAGGGTTTCCTTGTGCGGGTAAATCCAGGTCAGCTGGGGCACTTTCGCTCAATTACCCTAAGCTCTTTACTAGATGCCGGGGTTGAGCTCTTGGACTTCACACAAAAAGATCCTGATTTGGAGGAGATTTTCTTCAAGATCTTAGAGGAGGGGGAGAGGAATGCGAAAAGCAATAGTTTGGGAAATTAAAAGAGGGTGGCGCAGTTTCCAGCTTCCAGGTTTCCTCCTTGTGCTGCTATTTTTTGCCCTTTTAGATCCCCCCATGATTAAATATATGGAGACAATTATCGCCCGCTTCGGTGGTGGCATCAAGATGGAACTGCCACCGCCAACAGCACAGTTGGCCTTTTTGCAGTTTCTGCAGGATCTAGCCCAGCTTGGCGGCCTGGTGATAATACTTTTGGTGGCAGGCAGTGTTGCTGGAGAGAAAAAAAGTGGCCTCACCTGTTGGTATCTGGCCCAGCCCATAGAGCGCGGCCATTACTTGCTTTGCAGGTGGCTGACTTATTTCTTGCTGATCCTCGCCGGGGTAATGGGAGCGGGGCTCCTCTCCTATCTTTATGCCTGCTCTCTTTTAGGAGTCTTCCCGCTGACGAATGCATTGGGGGCTTTGGCAGGCTCTGTTGCCTATTTGCTTGTTCTGATGAGCAGTACTTTTCTAGGTTCAGTGCTTTTCTCCCAAGCGGGTGCTGGTGTTTTTGGCTTTGCCCTAGGTTATGGTGGCTATTTGTTTTTGGCACCGGCCAAAGCCTTGGGCGTGGCTCATTTTTTTCCTCACAGCTTGCCAGGTGCCTGCGCTGCCATTGTTGCTGGCACTTACCCAAAAACAGAGCTTTATCTTGGAATTGCCTCATCTTTGGTTCTTGCAGGGGTGCTTTTGTGGTTGGCAGTGTATTTTTTCCAGAGAATGGAGCTTGGATGTGATTGAACAGGAACTACTCTCCAGGGCCCAAAGTGGGGACAGAGAAGCTCTTGCCCGCTTGCTCCATGGGGCTTACCCTATTTTGTATGGTTACTTGCAAAAGCTGACCTTAGATAAGTACCGGGCAGAGGATTTGACGCAAAAGACCATGCTGCGGGCCATGGAAAGACTCAGCCAATTTCGTGGGGAGAGCAAGTTTTCCACCTGGCTCATTAAAATCGCCACCAATCTCTATCGGGATGAACTGCGAGCTGAGGAGCGACAGAGGCGGGCTTTGGGGCAGCTGCCCCTAAAATCAAATCCGGATCCCCTACTGCCAGCTGCCATCTACTCTGCATTGAAAGAACTCACGCCTCAGCTGCGGGCACCAATTCTGCTCAAATATTATTGTGATCTATCTTATGCCCAGCTAGCGGAGCTTTTGAAGGTACCGGTGGGAACAATCAGATCAAGGCTCCACTATGCACACAGGCAGTTGAAGAAAATATTGGAAGGAGACGGGTGGGATGAGGGATGATTTTCAGCCAGATGAAAGAATAGCCAAATTCCTTGAGCAGGAAGATATTCCTGTGCCGCCCTTTGCTTATTTTCAGGATTTAGTGGGGAGTTTTAGGCGAAAAAAAAGAATAGAGACCATTTGCTTTGTCGCTGTGGCCTGTATCTTGTTAGCAATTATGGTTTTGGCTGTGCTCCGGGGCCGAGGCGCTGCAGTTGGGGTTATTTTGGGGTTGGTGTGGCTCTGCTTGCCCCTGAGCCTTTTGACGATCCTAGGGAAGGAGAGGGTTCGGCATGGAGAAAATTAATCCCCTTTGGCTAGTGCTATTGGGAATAGCTGTTTTCTGTCAGGGACTATGGATCTTCCTCGATGCAGGCCGCCATGGCCTCAATCGTTGGCTTTGGGGTTTATTGGGACTTTTAAATATTCCCACATCGCTAATTGTCTATCTGCTGGTGCGAAACTGGGTAACGAAAAACTCACCTGACTGAGCAAGACATGGACTCTGTTCCATGTCTTTTTTTTGCGGCTGCCCTTTGGGGTTTTCCGGGCAGGAATTGACACCAAAAGTGTCGAAAGAGTATATCATAAATAAGGAAAAGGGGTCAGGGGATGGTCACTGTTGCCACTGTTCGCCGTTGGTTAGAAAAGCTTGCCCCAAGGGAGTGGGCCCAGGACTGGGATAATGTGGGCTTGATGGTTGGAAAGTTAGAGCAGAAGGTGGAGCGAATAGCTTTAGCTTTAGATCCCCAGCCCCAGGTGGTAGCGCAGGCTATAGAGCAGGGTGCGGATCTGCTTCTAACACACCATCCCTTGATCTTCAAGCCCCTGGCCCAGATCGAGCTTGATCGGGGAGTGGGAGAGATTGTGGCCCAAGCAATAGGGGGCGGACTGTCAATTTATTCCCTCCACACTAATTTAGATCTAGCACCTTGTGGTATGGCAGAATTTATGGCCCAGAAACTGGGCCTGGAGAATATTTCCCCAGCCTGCTCCAGGGGCCGAGAGCAGCTCTATAAGCTTGTTGTCTTTGTGCCGGAAAAATACAACGAATCTGTGCGAGCTGCCATGGCAGCGGCAGGGGCTGGTTGGATCGGAAACTATAGTGATACCAGCTTCAGTAGCTTAGGCACCGGTACCTTCAAGCCTCAAGAGGGCACAACTCCTTTTATAGGAGAGCAGGGAGAGCTAGCTCAGGTTTCTGAAAAGCGCCTGGAGACCATCGTACCCGAAGGCAGTTGGCCTGCTGTGCGCGATGCTATGCTACGGGCCCATCCTTATGAGGAGGTTGCCTATGATCTCTATCCTCTAGCTGAGCCCCGGGGTCGGGCTTTAGCTTTTGCACGCATCGGCACCTTGCCCCAGGCCCTCCCCCTTGCCAACTGGGCAGAGCAGGTTGCGCAAATTCTAGATGCACAGGTGCACTATGCTGGAGATTCCAAGGGGCTTGTGCAGAGAATCGCTGTGATTCCAGGCAGCGGCGGCAGCCTCTGGCAGGGTGCAGCTAGTGCCGATTGTATTGTTACAGGGGAGCTGGGTTATCACCAGCTATTGGAGATAAAACAGGCAGGAAAGAGTGCTATCGTTGTGGGACATGAGGCAAGCGAGGCCTATTTTCCTGAGTTGATCCTAGAATTTCTCCAGCCGCGCCTCCAGGAGACAGGCGTGGAGGTAATAGTCTTACGTGGGGATTCTCCCTGGCAGGGGATAGTTGGCTAAGGAAGGAGGGTGGGGGATGGAAAAATTATGCGAGCTTTGCGGAAAACCTATTGTGCAAGCTAGGCTCCAAGCCCTGCCCGAGACAAATAGATGCGTTGACTGTGCGCGTCTTGAGGGCTCGGACATGAAAATCGTCCGCCGTGAGATCGGCATGGATCGCGATACGTATCAAGATCTACTCAACGCTACAAGAAATTAGGGATTGATGATGTTTATCCTTCGTACAAAAGGCCAGCTCACATACTTGCAGCTGGCCTGGCAGGGGGCCATTGCCATCTTTTCCACCAGATGCGGTGGCCTGTCTGTGGGCTCTTATCAGGGCTTGAATCTAGGGCTTCACGTGGGAGATGAAAAAGCCCAGGTGTTAGCCAACCGCAAGCTCTTAGCCGAGATTGTAAAGCGGCCACTATCTGAGTTTGTAGGCTGCCAGCAGGTCCATGGCAATACAATCGCCTCTGTTGGAACAGTTGATCTGGGGCGGGGTGCTACGAGTTTGGAAACTGCCATTCCCCATACAGATGGCCTCCTTACAAATAGCAGCATCCCCCTGTTTGCCCTTTTTGCAGATTGTGTGCCTATTTGGCTCTATGATCCTAAAGTGGGTGCAGGCGGAGTTGTCCATGCAGGTTGGCGGGGCACAACAGCGGGGATTGCCTCTGAGGCCGTAGCGGAAATGGAGCGCCACTTTGGCTCCAGGCGCGAGAATATTTTAGCTGCCATCGGCCCGAGTATTGGTCCTTGCTGCTACAGGGTAGGAGAGGAAGTAGTTGCCAAAGCTGAGGAGTTGAAGGTTGCTTCAGCTCCATACTTTGTTCCGCAGGGAAAGGGGAGCTATGCGGCTGATCTGGCCGGTTTTAACCGAGCTTTGCTTCTGGAGGCGGGCCTTGTAGAGAGAAAGATCGCAACTTGTGGTTTTTGCACAAGTTGTCAGCCTGAGCTCTTTTTTTCTCACAGGCGCGATGGTGGGAGCACAGGGAGGATGGCCGCGGTATTTTTGATGCAGGAAGGTAGAAGATGAGACGAAGAAAAGGAAAAACTAAAGCACAGCCCCAAACTCGGGCTGTAGCGCGAAATGAACTTGTGGGCCTAGGACTGATAGTCTTTAGCCTCCTAGGCTTAGGAGGCCTTTTCCTTGCGGGAACAGGCCTCTTTGGCCGTTATCTCACTGGGAGCTTACGCTTTTTGGCAGGCAATTTAGCTTTTTCTCTGCCGCTACTTTTGGGGCTAGCAGGTGGCGCCACCCTCACAGAGAAACCAGGGGCCTGGCGGAAGGTTGGCCTGCTCACGTTTATTTTTTTGCTGGTAGGAGCACTACTCCACATGCTGTTGCCACCCAACCAGCGGCTTTTTGCCAATGTCCTCCCTTTGGCCAAAGCAGGGGCTGCAGGTGGACTGCTAGGTGGTCTTTTAGGGGCGCTTCTGTGGACCTTATTTGGAGGCTGGGGTTCCTATATTGTGCTCTCTGCCCTGTTTTTAGTGGGGTTTCTGGAGCTAATTGAGGTGCCCCTGACGCAGTTCTTCTCCCGGTTGAAGCAGGTTTTGGCCCTTTTCTTTGGCAAGCTAATCTCCTCTGTAGCCAATTTCTTCCTGGGAGTGTGGGATGAGCTTTGCGAGGCCATAGCTGTCTTCTCACGGGAGGAACAACAAGCGGCAGCAAGCCTGGAACCTGAGGCTTCAGTGCCTCCTGTGGGGAAGGGGCCCGAAGCCCCACCCCTAGCCGGAGATATCCACCCAGAAGTTGAGGGGAGCGCAGCTCCCCAGCCTGCTAAAGAGGAGAAAAGGGAACCCCGAGAGCAGCCTAGGCTGCAGCTCTCCTATCCCTTGCCCTCGCCCCAGGTTTTGCCTCGGGTGGGCAAAAAGCAGCGCCGGGTGCGGGTGGGTCCAGACGAACGGGTGACGCTTCTGGAGGAGACCCTCCAGAGCTTTGGTGTGGAGGCCAAGGTAGTGGAGGTGAACCAGGGACCTGTGATCACCCGCTATGAGCTTGAGCCTGCCCCTGGGGTGAAGGTGAGCAAGATTGTAAGCCTAGCCGATGACCTTGCCCTTTCCATGGCAGCTCCAGATGTACGGATTGAGGCCCCCATCCCTGGCAAGGCTAGGGTAGGGATTGAAGTGCCGAATAAGGAAGTATCCTCTGTTTATTTCCGAGAGCTGATTGATGATGGTGAGTTCGCAAAAAGACCTGGCAAACTTGTCTTTACCTTAGGCCGGGATATTGCCGGAGCACCTACTTATGCTGACTTGAGCAAAATGCCCCACTTGCTGATTGCCGGAGCAACAGGCTCGGGCAAAAGTGTTTGTTTAAATACTATCATCGCGAGCCTTCTTTTTCGGGCCACACCGCAACAGGTACGGATGATCATGGTGGATCCGAAACGTGTAGAGCTTAGCTGCTATGAGGGCATTCCTCACCTGATGGGGCCGGTGGTAACTGATCCCAAACAGGCAGCCCAAATACTTCACTGGGCAGTGGAGGAGATGGAGGAGCGCTATAGTAAGTTTGCAGCTTTGGGTGTGCGCAATATGGAGCGCTATAACCAGCAGGTTGCAGACAACCCAGAGCTTCAGATGCCCTATCTGGTGGTGATCATCGATGAGCTAGCGGATTTGATGATGGTGGCAGCACCCCAGGTAGAGGAGGGGATTTGCCGGCTGGCCCAGATGGCCAGGGCTGCTGGCATCCACCTTTTGATTGCAACACAAAGGCCGTCTGTGGATGTGATTACAGGCTTGATTAAAGCCAACATCACCTCTCGAATTGCTTTTGCAGTCTCCTCTCAGGTTGACTCTCGCACAATTTTAGATATGGCAGGTGCAGAGCGGCTTCTGGGCAAAGGAGATATGCTATTTCATCCCACAGGTTTGCCCAAACCCATTCGGCTTCAGGGCGCTTTCATCAGCGACCAGGAAGTTGAGGCTTTGGTCTCCTTTTGGCTCCAGCAAGGTGAGCCGCAATACAATGAGGAATTCGTGGAAGCCATGGAGAAACCTACTGGCATCGATGCAGAAGAGGAAGAAGATGAACTATTTGGTGATGCCCTCAAGCTAGTTGTAGAGGCAGGAAGCGCCTCAGTCTCCCTCCTTCAAAGGCGGCTGCGGGTTGGTTATGCCAGGGCAGGCAGGATAGTGGATCAGCTGGAGGCCAAAGGCCTGATTGGTCCTTCTGAAGGCAGCAAGCCCCGGCGAGTGTTAGCTACAGCTGAGGATTTGGCTAAATGGGAAAGATAGGGTATATCTTTGAGGAAGAAAGCATAAATTTTAAGTGGACGGGCCGAATAGGGGGGAGGGGTTGGGATGAGAGAGATCGGTGAGTACTTAAAAAAAGAGCGGGAAAAAAGACAGATCAGTTTGCGGAAGGTGGCGGATGAGACTAAAATTCCCATTCGTTATCTGGAGGCCATGGAACGGGGCGAGGTGGAGCTAATTCCTGGCGAGGTGTATCTGAAGGGCTTTTTGCGTTCCTATGCCGAGGAGATTGGCCTGGATGGGGGTGCGGTGCTAGAGCGCTACAGGGAGCGGACACAACCAAAGGATACCGAGGAGCAGCCTTCAGGCGCAGCGGAGCTGAGGGGACGGAAAAAGCCCAGACGGGTATCTTGGCACTTGCGCTATGAGCGTGCTTTTGTCTTTGTATTGCTATTGGTATTGCTTATTGTGGCCATTATTGCAGCCTTTCGTGGTGGGGGAGGCAGGAGGCAAGATTTGCCTCAGCCCCAGCCCCAGGTCCAACAAGAGCCTCAGGCGTCAAAAGAGGAATCCGCACCAAGGCCAGAGCCTGCTCCCAAAGTGCTGGCGCAGGAACTGGAGATTTTTGCCCGAGACGAATGCTGGGTTGAGGCCTATAGTCAGGGAAAGCGTTTGTTTGCCCTGCTCCTTGAGCCTGGCGAGAGAAAACAGCTCTCTGTGCGCGAAAACGTAGCCTTGCTTTTGGGAAAACCTGCTGTGGTAAGGTTGAAATATGGGGAAGAAGAAGTCGGAGGTCTTGGCAAGGAGACTGTAACTGTTGTTTTTGATACTGAGGGAAACTATAATATCTACCGTGGCAGACGGGAAGAAGAATTTTCTAGGTAATAGTTTGTCTCACTCCCGAATATTAATAAATTGGGGGTGAGATTGTTGAAAAAAGAAAAGGGAAGTGCCACCGGTGCACTGATGACGATTTTGCTATTGGTGGGGTTTCTAACCCTTGGGGTCAAGTATTTTAATTTTGATGAGGCCTTAGCACCATTCGCTAGAAAATGGGAAAGTTGGCTTGAGTCAGGTTCCCTGCCTACAGCCGGCAAATTGCGGAGCAAAGCCAAGGGCAAAGAGGAGGGGCCACAGGTGGCCATCCTCTATGCCCACCCTGGTCAGTGTTATGGCAAACCTGATCTGGAGGGTGCCGGGGAGATTGTAGAGGTGGGAGCGGAGCTGGCCCGCGCCCTAGAGGAGAAGGGAATCGGATTCCGCCACGAACCCCAGGTTCACGCTGTTAGTTACTCTGAGGCCGAAGCAGCTATCGGTGGGATCGCAGAGGAATTGAAACGCCAGTATCCATCTTTGAAAGTGATCTTAGATCTCCACCGGGATGCAGCGCCTGAAGGTTTGCGTCCTACATATAAATTAGCTGTGGCGAAAGACGGTGCACAGAAACAGCTGGCCAGAGTGCAGTTGCTTCTGCCCCCAGATCAGAGCGAACTGGGCCTTATGGCAGGAAAAATCTGGTCTCGGGCCGAGGAGGAGTATCCTGGTTTGATTCGGGGCATGCTCAGAACCGGTGGTCCCCAGGTATTGACAGTGATGATGGGTGATTGGCAGGCTAATACCCTAGAGCAGGCTAAAGCTTCCGCTAGCCTCCTAGGAGATCTGCTGGCCCAAGTATTAGATTGAGCGCTGGGGCAGGAAAATCCGCGTCGGTGGCGAATCTATATTTGGTGCTCGCCCTAGGCCTTTTTGGTGTATAGGAATTTGGCGGGGCGGCAGAATAAGGGTGGACTAGGGAGAAAGTAGGTGGCGGAGTGCTACAGAAGGTTGGCCAGATTCACCTGGTTGGCATCGGCGGCTCTGGAATGAGCCCCCTGGCACGAATTTTATTAGAGATGGGTTACCGGGTTACAGGCTCGGATTTAAAAAAATCCGATGTCACCCGTCATTTAGCGGATTTAGGTGGAGAGATTAAAATCGGGCATCGGCCTGAAAATATTCAGGGCGCAGAGCTGGTTGTGGCCTCCACTGCCATTTGCAGTGAGAATGTTGAGGTGCTAGCGGCAAAAAAAGCAGGCATTCCTGTGCTTCATCGCTCAGAACTACTCGCTTTGCTACTCAATGAGCGCTATGGGATTGCAGTGGCCGGAGTTCATGGAAAGACCACGACCACCTCTATGATCTCGCTGATCTTAGAGCGGGCAGGCTTGGATCCCACCATCGTAATTGGTGGGGAGTTGGGTGCATTAGGTGGGAGCGCTAAATACGGACGGGGAAAGCACTTGGTGGCTGAGGCTGATGAGAGCGATGGCTCCTTTCTCCGTTATCGGCCTGTGGTGGGTGTAATTACCACCATCGAGCCTGAGCACTTGGAAAATTATGGCGGTAAGTTTGAAAACCTGGTGCAATCCTTCGATAAATATCTCCATAACATCAGAGATAACGGTCTGGCAGTCCTAGGGGTGGACAGCCCTATAGTTTATCAGCTTGCTCAAACTTGCCCTAGGCGTTATGTAACCTATGCCCTCCACAGGCAAGCTGACTTTCAGGCCACGGATCTGGTCTATAATGAAGGGCATACTACCTATACAGCTTGGCAAAATGGCTCGCGATTGGGGAAGGTGCATTTGGTTGTGCCAGGGGAGCATAATGTAGCAGATAGCTTGGCTGCCATTGCAGTTGGGATGGAGGTTGGCCTCAGTTTCAGGGAGATCACCTGCCATCTAGAGGAGTTTGTAGGTGCCCAACGACGCTTTCAACAGATAGGTCTTGTGGATGATATCATGGTGGTTGATGATTATGCCCATCATCCCACAGAGATTAAAGCAACCCTGCACGCAGCGCGTACAGGTTGGCAGCGGCGGATCATCGCAGCCTTCCAACCCCACCGCTACAGCAGAACCAACAGTCTCTTTCCAGAGTTTGGTCCTGCTTTTGCTGAGGCAGATGAGGTCATTCTTACAGAGATCTATTCACCACCACCAGAAAAGCCTATTGTGGGTGTCACCAGCGAGCGGCTGGCCCAGCTGATTGAAAAGGAGAGCAACAAACCTGTGCACCTGGTTCGGGATGTGGCAGAGCTAGTTGATTTTGCTGCCCAAATTGCGAAAGCTGGTGATCTGTTCATCACTATGGGAGCAGGCGATATTACAAAGGCCGCTGGCGAGCTGGCTCGCAGACTTGCCGAGGAGCGGACCAGTAAGGTGATCTGAATGGAGAAGGAACCGCAAACTGAAAATAAGGAGCTAAAGCAGCTGGAGGGCTTGGTAGAGCGGCTTGAGAAATCAGTCACTGCCATGGAACGCGGTTATCTAGCGGAATACGTGGAATTTATGAAACGGCCCAAACGCGTCCTCTATTTTAATTTGGCGGCTGGCATCTCCCGGGGGTTTGGCATTGCCATCGGGGCCACAGCCATCGCTGCCCTGTTTCTCTACACCATGGGCAAGCTGGCGGCCTTGAATATCCCCTGGATTGGCAAGTTTATCGCAGAGATCGCCTGGATTGTGCAAAATAATATGCGCTTGCGCTAGGGGGTAGATAATCATCGATAGGGAGCAGTTGCAACAAGAGCTCAGAGAGTGGCAACAGCTAGCTGATAATATCCAAGCGGGCCTTGAGGAATCTCAATCAGATTCTCTCTCGGAACTTTCCACCTACGACAATCATCCAGCAGATATTGGAAACGAAACTTTTGAGCGTTCAAAGGATCTGAGTTTACTGGAGCGAGCTCGCACGCGGATTCAGTCCCTGGAAGATGCCCTTGCTAGATTCGACAATAAAAAATATGGGGTTTGCCTGCGTTGCGGCAAGCCCATCCTCCAGGAGAGACTCGCGGCCATCCCTGAGGCAGAGCTATGTGCTGCTTGTCAAAAGGAAGTGGAGTCCGATGCCACATTCCGAAGGCGCCCCATCGAAGAGAAGGTTTTAGCTGTGCCCTTCGCCCGCACATTTACCGATGAGACAAGCTCCACTGCATTCGATGGTGAGGATGCCTGGCAGGCAGTGGCACGCTACGGCACATCGGAAACTCCCCAGGACGTCCCCGGCAGCGTTACCTATAATGATTTAGTCTCCGATGGGGATGAAGATATTGGTGCAGTTGAGGATGTAGAAGCACTCTCTCCGGCAGAGGAGGATCCAGACTCCAGTCCCATCTTTGCCGAGCCAAACATAAAAAAACGAGCTATCAGAGGCCCCAAAAAAGAACAATAAAAAGCTGCGCCCTGAGTTCAGGGCGTTTTTCATTGGCGGATGATATCTTTAAATGGTATTGCTATCATTGAAATAGAGAGTATTCTTACCGTGTTTCTTAATAATCTTCTACAATGTTGTTTCAGAATTGAAAAATGAGAATCATGGAGGCAGATTTTTCATCCTTCTGGCAAAAATAGGAAGGAACAAATGAGATTCTGTCGAATAATAGAATGAGAATATGCAACTGCCGGTAGGAAGGAGGTGACAATTCCGCGCTTTACTGGCAGTGTAAGCATAAGGCCCTGGGAGGAAACATGGACACTCTCCAAAATGGGCAAAATTACACTCGGGGGAAAGCGAGGAAATAAGAATGAAAAAAACAATAGTAGCCTTATTACTAACTTTGGCTCTGGTGGGTGCAGCTGTTGCCGCTCCTGTAGAGCTGAAGGGTTCTTTGGGCACAGAGATTGAATACAGACCTAATGAAGATTTATATGGTGCAACCTATCTTCAGCTTGGTTATCTAAGCCAGCTGAACAAGAATGCAAATGCTGTTTTTGGTTTGAGATGGCAGCCATATGAGGGTTTGAGTTTCAACGATTGGTATAATGAAGAGCTGGAAGCCTATCCTGATTTTTATGCCTACGTTGAAGCCAATGGTGCTCTTTGGGATGGTGCACAGCCTGTGAAGATGACCATGGGCTCACTTAACGTCAACTACTCTCCCTACATCGCCACTTTTGGTTATGATACCAAGTATTTTGACCACGACTGGGTGATTGGTGAAGCTCCAGATTGGATTCCGTCTTGGGAGTACTACAATTTCAATGGTGTCTCTTTTGACAGTATTAAATTAGGTACCATAGATACTCGTCTTTTCTATGCTTTCGATAAGGATGAGACTGTTGCAGACGATGCAAATACCTTTGGTATCAACTTCAAGGGTGCTTTCGATGACATCGACCTGGATGCTACCTTCGTAAAGAAGGGCGAGCCTGTGGCCTATGACATCGCAGCATCCCTCTCTCCTGTGCAGGATTTGGATCTGTCCGGTCACT
>ENA-UOOK01000360-UOOK01000360.1-fermentation-metagenome-genome-assembly--contig:-NODE-360-length-59521-cov-39.948559_pt1 | contig 59521 bp, 79 predicted proteins | sample MGYA00245777_ERZ724023 | MGnify/ENA primary metagenome ERZ724023 (study PRJEB28704, sample SAMN03018312) | fermentation metagenome | biome: anthropogenic terrestrial biome; feature: soil; material... | reverse complement strand
TGCCGCCGAATAATTGCCTGTATTGGTTGCCGCCGAATAATTGCCTGTATTGGTTGCCGCCGAATAATTGCCTGTATTGGTTTCTTTAGCATTTTCCCAATCAACATTTGATTTAATGTACTCCACGCCAGCCTTAATTAAACCGGGCAAACCAATCTCTAATCCAATTTTAATTTGTGAAGCTGCTACCTTACTATCATCTCTGTTTTCTTTATCAATCTGCCCTGAACCTTCAACCTCACAGTATCTACTATTAGATGGCGGGTAATATCCAAAAACATCTAATGGGCTCTCGCAGAAATGAAATCCTGTTTCACAACATTCTGCCCTTTCTTCTTTATACTCCTTTCCCTGTTCAAACTGAAAGCCCCTACATTTTAAATCTTTATTAAAACCCTTGAAACCTTTCATTCTTATTTCCTCCTTAAATTTTTTATAGTTTTGTTCCTGATAATATTATATAACATATTATCATAAATTGCAATATCATTCTGAACTATTTCTATAATTCGATATTGGTTGTACCCAACCGTCCATAAATACTACAAATCGACCTTTTTCTGGTATGAATTCCATTGCATACCTGCCGGATATCAAATCAGGAAATTTCCCTGTCAATACCCCTCTGCCGAGAGTAAATGTTCCATCTCTTCTAATTCTTGCATCATGCCATTCTTCTGAACCTTGCTCGAAATACAGTTCCTGAAGTTGTAGATTATAGCTTGCCTTTATGTATTCCCAGCCCAGTTTTCTTGTATTCATTTTATATAGGTTCAGTATTTCATCTCCGTCGCTATAAATATGAATAGCCATTAAATCTTTATCAAAGTATCTATTTCGAATAACAGCAAGCTTCTTAAAATGCTGCTCTTGTTCAGGGCTTACTGGTTTTCTTTCGCCAAACAATGAAAATCTGCTATCAACCGCCGAAGCAGTTTCATCAAATATCCAATATGGCTTTGCTGTGCATTTAATTATAATAGGCTTGTCCAGCATTGGGGCAACAGAAAACTTCCTATCCCTTTTCAAATCCCTTAAATATAGTTCAATCTGTGCCACCGAATATGTTTTAATTACATTATACCGGGTATCACCCGAGCCTCTCAGCTTATTAGAGTCATCAAGGGTACATAATCCTGCCCCCACAATCGCCGCCACAACCTCGCTGTCAATAACGAAGGAACGCTGCCTATTAACCTCATTTATAATAGGCTTGTCCCTAAAATATGCCCCGATTGGCGTCCCCGGGTGCCTCAGGTTTTCCCCTATATATACTGTCTTTTTAACTAACATTGGCTCTGTTTCTGTAAATACCGCTTCAACCCATCTGCCGAATTCTCGGGTCGTTGTAAAAGGTTTTGTTAGCGGTTCGCCTTGGTATTCTAATACAAACGAGCGGAGCAGTTTTTCATTCATATCCCCTCCTTCTCTAAACAATCATCGCAAACATCTTCCCATTCTCCGTTTGCTTTTCTGCTTTTCCATCCGGCTTCCTTCTTTGCATCTACTGCATCCTGAAAAGTATCTTCCGGCGGCAACTCATTTCCACAAATATCACAAGTTGGCATAAACCCGTCTCTGCACCTCTCAATGCTCATTGCAATTCCTCCTCCCTTTTTAATAGCTCTTGAAACCTTATAAATGTGGCTTCATCTATTATATAGAAATTCTGGTTATTTTGTAACCCTCCAAAGTTAAATGCTACCGCCCAAAATCTCTTTCCCATTGCGAATGCCTCCTCTTTCAGCTTTTCAATCCAATCTGCCTTAATGCTCATCGATGCTTTTTCTGTCATTGCAGTTTTGCATTCTATTAGAAAATCATCTGTTTTCACATCCCCCTTAAAAAAGGCTGTTGCCCCGCTGTTGGCTTGTCGTTTTCCGTTTAGGTTTTTCGATACCCTGCTTTCCTGTGCTTTGCTGTACTTTCTTGTATTCATTTTTCCTTACATCCTTTCCTGCGTATTGTAATAATTGTGCTGCTTTTCTGACTACCCATTCATCCTCAAGTGGTAAAAATGCCCCGGTACTTGCATCCCATCCTCTAAATGCTTCTGCATAGTTTATCCGGCTTGCAATGTCAGGATATTTTTCCTGTAACTCGACCAACTCTTTTCCCCATTTATCAAACTGGGAATCTGCTATCAAGTTCTCATCTAATACATAATATATTCGGCTATGTATTAACAACTGGCACCTTCGCTGCTGAATAAGGGAGGCGTGAGGCAACTCCTCATCAGTAAATTGCCCCGGCTTTATCCATTTCCAGTTCTTATCATACCTGCTTTTCTCAACCTTTTGTGCTGGTTTTGCATCAAATAAACCCATAACCTCCGTTCCCCCTTAATCGCTATACATTTTCCTGCCGGGATTGCCTATGTTTTTCAAGGTTGTGAATGTTCCTTTTGTCTTTGCTGCATACTTATTAAAACAATCCTCACATACATTAGCCCAGCCGCCCTGCTTTAATTTAGCATCTTTTGTGGCTTCTTTATTACATATATCGCATTTAACCATTTTTATTTTCCTCCTCTAAATATTTTGGGTCATACTCTGCCAAACCATACTTTTTAGCATACTTTTGTCTCGTGGTTTCTTTAATTGGTTTTCCCGATATGGGGGAATAAGCTCCCCCATTACATATGCAATCGTCACACCCAAATCCGCCAGAGTTTTCATATTCACAATCATAATCGAAACCGTCAATGGGGTTTCCGCTTTCATACCCCAAACAAAGAATAAATTTCATTATCTGACTTCCTCCTTTTCCTCGATTGCACTTTTTATAACCCACCCGGTCCATGTTGTTTGCTTGAGTTGTTCATTCATTTCTTGTACTGCACACCTTAATTCCTCGTCAGTTTCAAAGGGATTTACATAGTTGTGTCCGCCGCATTCAGGTCCTATTCCAAAGTATTTACTAACTGGGTTCGTGAGGGCTTTTCCACATTTCATACAAACATGATTCTGTTCCCCTATTATTTCGCCCCAGAGTTCCATTTGAACCATCCCTTTGGTTTCTCTCAAGACCTTGCCTACCATAATTCTCATTGGCATTGGAATTCCCTTATTCCATTTATCATGAAAATCAAATCCTGCGCTGGAAGGCTTTGTCATATACTGGCGAACCTTAATCCTATATATAGGCTCGCTGTTTGTTTCTACCACAGATTCCTTTGTGACGCTTGCCACGTCATCATTTATAGACTTCTTAGTGGTTGGGTTTAGTATTATAGTAACTTGCCCTGTGTGCGCCGCCAGTGCCTTTGTGTCAAGGGCGGGATACTCTGTATCGTTTATTACTACCTTTCCTCTGTATGTGCCTATTAACTGCCCCAAAACTGTGCTTAATGTTTGTTCCATTATTTTAACCTCCTTTCCTAATCGGTTATTTTAACATCATCAATCGTTATTACACATCTTTTAATATTCTGGGCTAATAGATTGATTTGCTTTTCTGTTCCTTTTACCAAAACATTTATTTGCTCATTTGATACATTTATTAAAGTTGTTTCAAGAGTTTTAGCTGAATCCTTTGTGTTCCGTATTGCTTCCCGGATAAATGTTTTAGTGTGCTCTGCTGTTGCTGAGCCCCATAAGCCAGTTCCCATTCTTACTTCAATCAACCTTGTTATCTTTTTCATAGTTTTTATCCTCCTTATTTATCAACCTGACAATATTATATAACATATTGTCAGTAACTGCAAGTGTTTTCTGAAATATTTTCGAAGTTTTTTATAAATAAAAAAGAGGAGCCCGCAATAGCTCCTCTCAATGTTTTAATTATTTATTATTCTGCCCGGATAAGTTTCATAACCTTTTGCTCTATAACATCTCTCAAGATATCATCTTCCTCAAGCATATCAACGACCCCGAGCTTGCCCTGCACTTTAATGGTTTCCCCATTTGCATCTTGCATAATTTCCCCGGTATCTAAATCAACGAAATTAAACCAACTTCCTGATTGATTTATAATACCATATCGAAGGGCTGTTTCTACTAAATCTGTTAGAGCATCAATTCCTGTATCATATTTTAGGGTATAGAACCCTGTGCGGCGGTCGGGCTTGCAGACCTTTGTCTTTGCCACGCTGACCATTACTTGGTTTCCTTTTGGCTCGTCTGCGCTTCGTTTCATTTCTGCCCCGCTTGAATCAAGGAATGCCCCCTTTTGGAACATCAATCTAACTGAGCAATTATGTTTCCATGCCTTGCCCCCGGTTGTCTTAAATGCTGAGTATGGGCTATTCATATCCTCCCTCATTTGGTTAATTCCAATAAGGGTCGTTCCTGTCTTTTGACATAACATTACTGCCTTCTTACTAAATAATGTCAATGCTGCCGCAATGCCGCCATAGGTTTTTTCTTCCATTGTCTTTTCATATGCTTGGGCTGAAAGCATCACCCCAAATGAATCAATAACAACTAACCCAACCTCATCGGTTTCAATCATATTCAATAACATTTCAAACACTTCTTCTGCCGATTGGCTCTGGGGCTTGAGTATATACATTGAACTGACATCAACTCCTATCAATGTAGCCCAATCCTCATCAAGGGTATTCTCACAATCTGCATACACTACCTGTTTTGGTCCTCGGTTCTTGAGGTATGTTATTCTCGTCTGTTGTTCTTTTGTTGGCTTTTGTATTGCCTCAAGTTCCTTCAATTCATTTTCCCATTCTTCGCTAAACATATATTGGGCATTAGCTGCTGCATCAAGTGCCGAGGTTGTTTTGCCCCCGCCCTCTTCTCCCGCGAATTCAATTAGCCGCCCTCTTGGTAACCCACCATAGAGCATATAATTTAATCGTGGGCTGCTAAATGGAATTTTCTGAGTTTCAATTCTTTTGATACCCTTTGCTGCGATTTCCTCTTTATACTTTTTATTAAAATCCTGAACCAACGAATCAAGTTTTCCCATTTATTGACCTCCTATTCTTGCTGGGTCAACTTGAGCAATTTCATACTCGGTACACCTGCGTGTTATTACTTTTTTACAACTTTGAAGTATTTCGCTTCCAAGCTCCATCCTGAGTTTTATCTTTTTATATGCCCTTTGATATGCAATATGTGTGATAAACTCGTTTTGTGTTGCAAGCTCGGCTGCGGCAGTTTTATCTGCGATTGTAGCTTTTCCTGTATTTGCTTTTTCATATGCCTCATTATATAGCTCCATTTTAACTGCTTTCGCCACATCTTCTTTAATCCCAAGGGCTTCCTGCCCTTCCCCGGTAAAGTAAAGCAATACTGGGATATTTAATGTAAAGTCATCAAGCTCCCTATCTGTTGGTGGGTTCTTTTCATCGTTCAGGATTCCTCTAATAAAATCAATATAATCATCAAGAGGTTGGCAATATTGCTGAACAAGTCTGTCAACTATGCCATTTATAATATCGCTATTAGTATCAATCCTCTTTTGCAATGCTCGAATCTTGCCAACTTCGATATCCTTACTCAATGCTGAATCATTGTCATTATTTGCCACCTGCTATCACCCCCGCCCAATAATTAGTTGCCCACTCATTTAATAATTTTAGAAACTCATGCCCATCATATGTGAACATTATTCGTTTCTTCTTGCCCGGAACTAAAATATTCTGAACCTTGTTTTCTTGTATATCTTTAATGTTTAATGATTTTGCCCCTGCAATTTGTAACCGCTTGAGCTCTTGTGCTGGTATAAATACCGTCACATCGTGGTCTATAAACCATACAATATATCCAGCTACCACGCCGGGGATTGTTGCCTTTTCCTGCAAGCCTTCCCACTGGTCTTTTGTTATATCATATTTGAAATTCAAGGTGTTATCTTTACGCTGTTTTAATTCGAAGTAATAACTAAATGGGTGCTGGTACACGCCAAAATCGCATATATTTCGAATTCCTGCATACCCCGCCATAGGGTCTGGAAACCTATCAATGGAAATGTCCGGGTGCTGGAACGCAGCCCGGATTTCCTTTTCAAAATCTTTTCCTCTACCTGTTGCCATTATGAACCTGCCTTCCTGCAAGCCCCTTTATAACTACAATAACTGCAGGTCTTCTTTGGAACATCTTTTGGCTTTGGCGGGGGTATTAACCTACTAACATAACCGTCACATTCCTCAATCTTGGAAATAACATGGTCGTATTTCATTTCCTCTGTTACATCAAGCACGAAAGCCTTTTTATCGCAATTATCTCGGTTCTCGTATAGAAACATTACTTGGTCAATTCCAAACGACACACTATATGCTGTGCCTTGAGGTATATGTTCCTCGGCTACTCCTTCTCTGGATTGCCATTTATAAATTGTTTCTGTCTTAATTTCTAAAATATAGTATTGCCCTTTATACTTTATAATTCCGTCGCACATAAAACTCATTTTCAAGCCTTTATGGAATAATTTCGTTTCATACCCAACTTTGGATACTATATCTAAATAATCAATTCCTCGCATTTTGATGAACTTCTCAACATCTATGTATTCGCAGTCCATCTTGAACTTCTTCATCATACTTACTGCAGCTTGGATTCTTTCATGCCTATCGCTACCGCTTTCACATATGCCTACTAAACAAGCAGAACCCCTCTCTTCGTCCGTTTCTGTACCTGTCATCTGAAAGTACATATTTCGGATACATTGCATTGAGGATGGCTTATAACTTTTGGAGGGTTTCCTTCCGCCTGATGCATCGGCTTTTTCTATGGCGGCTGTTAGGTCTGCCACAAAAGACTTCTCCGGGGGGAGAGTCTCTGTGGCAGCTTCTATTAACCGCATAACATTTTTCAGGCTTCTCGCCATTATGATTCTTCTCCGCTGTCATCAGAATCGGCTCTGTCATCCTCAAGCAAAGCCACTATCTGAGTTATTTTTCCTGAAACCATTTTGATGGCTTTTTCATGCCCATAATATAGCTCAACCAGTTCTCCGTCTTGTGCGGCAATTTGAGATTTCAGCATTTGGATGTCAGCGCAGCAAGTATATGGTTGGAAGTTCTCGCTTCCTTGGTACTTAATAAGCTCTGAGCCTGTTAACCTTTTACTGCTAATTAACACGCCCTCTGCTGTAAATGTAATATATACCCCATTTTTATCATAGTTGGTAACAAACAGCATAAGTCTATCAAGTACTGCAAGCAATGCCGCCTTGGGCAATTTACACATCGAGTTAAACTCACTCTGAACAAATCCTGTAATGGCTTCAACTGCAAAATCATCAATTCCGTCAAGGTCGGTTCCGTAAATCACGCAGTTTTCAGTTGTAAATAAAATCTTTCCGTCGGCTTGCTGAACTGTAATTTTTTCATCTGTCATAATTGACAATAGGGTAATCAACTCGCTTGGGAGTAATACCGTTTCCTGTAATACCTTAATGGCATTATGGCAAATCTTAAATGTGTCTGTTGTTACAACTGAATCCTCACCGAAATAATACCCGGTATAACAAGGAACTTCCATTGTTTCAGCCAAAGCCGCTTTATTTGCCCCGAGGATTGATTTAATTGTTGTCAAGTTGATAACATTTTTCTCGGCGTCATGGTTAAACTTGTACTCAGGGAATTTAATAAGTTTTCCCTCTTCATCCAGCGGCAGCTCAATGCTGTATTTACCATTTCCGTGAACCTCGAGCTGGTTTTCCTTGAGGGTTAATGTAATGAATTCTACTGTAGTCTTTGCCACAAGTTTACTAAATGTATCTGTTTGGACTACAATGTAAAAATTATCTCCCTCTACCTGCTTCTCAATAATTTTTACATAATTGGAAGCATCTGTTGTGGTCAATGTTAGAACATTGTCTTTCAGTTCGATTGCCATTAATCCTGTAATGGGAATCATTTTGTTGTTGCTTGCCCCCTTGATTGCCTTAGAGACCATCTCTTGCATTTTTAGGGTCTTGAGTTTCAGTTTCATAATTTTTTATCCTCCTTTAATTTTGGTTCAATTTATTAAATTTCATCAACTAAAAATTCGCCAAACTTTTCCTTTATTGCTGCTGTATTGCCCTTATAAAATATAAGTACATTTTGGTGCTGCTTGCCCAGCTTTCGCCCACTATTAAACTGCTTGGAAGCCCTTACTGGCAATGTGCCTGTAACATTTACAAGTACTGCGTCATTATAATAACATAACCCTGCGTCCATAAATGCCCTTGTGGTATCCCCCACGAAATTGTAGTATGCCCCGTCTTTTTTATGGTTTCTTACATCACCGACCACGCATACTGCGAAACTGTTATCATTAAGCATATCACAAGCATTCTTTATAATTTGCCTAAATATTTCCATGAACTCTTCATATGTTCCACAATTACTTATGTCTCCGGGCTTGTCCGAGTAAACCTCAAGGTCATAATATGGAGGGCAGGTAAATATCAAGTCATACTCGCCGGGGGCTAATTCTTTACAATTAAGGCTATCACCATTTATCCAGTTTATCTTTCCATCAACATTTGTGTATCTATCACATAGTTCATCAAACTGTTGTTTGTTTGCTTCAACTTGGGTATCGCTTAAATCAATTCCAGTATAATCCCTGCCCAAACAAGCTGCAAGAATTCCTCTTACGCTACCCCCGGAAAAAGGGTCAAGAACTTTTGCTCCTGAAATACTGAACCACCTATATACAATTTCGCATAATACCGGGTCAAATATTGATGTGGCTTGTACTTTTCTTCCATATGCCTCACCTATGCTCTCAGGTAAACATTTCCCTGTTGATACTTTATTTTGGTTTCTATACCCGTCAAATTCTGCGATACTTGCTTTTGCTTTTTGGTCCTCCCTCTCTGCCTTTGAATCCTCATAATTGAAACATAGATTATCCCCTCGCCCAAGCTCGCTTTTAATTCCCAACCCTTGCCACTGTCTTTTTCTATCTTGCCAGTATCCTTGTCTTGTATCAAATACTGAAAATGGCGGAACCAAGAATCTATCCTTTAAGAGGTTGCTCGGCAACTTTTGCTTCGTCACCTCAAATAATGCTGTTTTTCCTCCAATCATTTCTCCACTTCCTTTCATTAGTTATATAGATTATTATGGTTTTCTGTAAACCTGCAATATTCTTTCTACTATTCTTTTTATCATTACAGGCGGAACGCTCATACCACAAACATATTGAACTCCCCCATAAGTTCTTTTCCCAAAATCATAATCTTGTGGAAATGTTTGGGCATTTATAAAATCATCCGGGGAGCATTTTGTTTTTTCTGTATACCTACAGTAAAGCCCCGACCCTGCGGTTAATGTAGAAAATACTTGGTTATCATGTATTATAATATTGTTAAATAACCCGCCTGTTCCTTCTGTTCTTTTCTTAACAGCTTCGAAACTCTTTTCATAATCAAGGGCTTTTGATAACCATTCATAACTCTTTGACTCTGGATTTAATTCGCCCTCGCCGCTTTTTATTTCCCTAAATAATATGTGTTCATAACTGAAATCCATTCGTAACTTTTCCCAATCAAAATCAATATCATTTCTGGTTGCAATAAAGAAAACCCTGTGCCGCTTTTGAGGAACCCCCATGTTTTCTGCATATAATAGATAGTGCTGAACCTTATATCCTATCTTTTCAAATCTGCTATAACATTGTAAAGCATACTCAACTGCGCTTCCTTTTATCAATCCTTCAACATTTTCCATTATTACAATTTTTGGTCGAAGTTTTTCAACTGTTTCTATAAATATAAATAGTAAATCATCAAGGGTCTGCTCTGCTTGCCCTTCCCTGAACTTCTTTTTCTTGCCCCACATTTTCTCACGTGAACCTGCCATTGAAAAACTTGTGCAAGGAGGGGAGCCGTCAAGTATATCGAGTTCAAACAATTCGGATGGTAATTCATCATCTTGTATGCTATTAAACTCTCGGATATCCATTAGGTAATTGTGTTTTGGTTGAAGGTTATTAACATATAAATCATTCATCTTTTTATCAATTTCCAAACAACCTATCACATCACATCCGGCGAGTTTATAGCCCATACTACTCCCCCCCCCACCTGCAAAGCATGAAAAAACTTTAATTCCATTTTGGGTTTTGGGCAAATCTTTGAGCGACCATTTCCAATCATCGGATTTCATTTTTACATTGAATAATGGTTGCTTCATCAATTCACCTCCAGCGTTTCTCCATACCATCTTTTCGTAACCTCTATATCACAAATCGAAGGCACTGATAAATAATCTTTTATTGCTATTTCCATTAAATACCTAAATCTATCTGCGGCTGCTTTTGCATTTTCCTCTGGGCACTCGCCTATCAATTCATCATGTACCTGTAACAATAATCTGAATCCCAATGATTTCAATTCTTCATCATTTCCTATTAAAATCATTGCCATTTTGATTTGGTCTCCAGCCCCGCCTTGTATCCTACTATTTACGCATTGGCGAACCGCTTGTGCTATATAACCGCCATTGTCTTTAATGTGAATTCCCTCTGCTTTTGCCTTTGCCATTATTTCAAACTTCTTCTGACGGTTGTAGCATTTATCCAACATTTTAGTATATCGGTCAATGGCTTCTTGGGGTACATCTACATCGTCCTCAAAGTCATCATCGAATGCAAGGGGGTCAAAATTCGTTGGGATTGCCCCGCCCTCAAAGTTGAATTCATAGGTTGGTAATTGTATATCCGGCAGCCTTCTTTTTCGCCCAAACATTGTACTGACATACCCGAGTTCCCTTGCCATATTCTCGCTATCAATCATAAACTGCTGCAAGCCCGGAAACTCAATCATAATTTTATCATATATTTGCTGGGCTAATTTAATTGTAATTCCAAGGTCGGTTGCAATAGCCGGAACCCCTTTTCCATAACAAACACCCAAAACAATCGCTTTCGCTCTGCCCCTTCTTTTCTTGCCCTCATCATTTTTCGTTCCGTCTGGTCTGAATTCCTTACATTCATCATAAGGTACATCAAAGGCAATAGATGCAATTTCGCAATAAAGGTCTTTTCCGTCCTTGTATGCTTGTATCATTCTTGTATCATTACTCATATGAGCAGTAATTCTTGGCTCTTGTGCTGAATAGTCAGCCCCTATCATTACATAGCCGGGGGATGCTGTGAACATCTTTCGGATATCTTTATTGTGGGCTGGGATGTTCTGCATATTTGGGTCATTACTTGAAAATCTACCTGTTACGGTTCCAACTTGGTTAAAACTACAATGAATTCTGTGTGTTTTTGGGTTCGTTATTGCCGCCATTTTATCAATATATGTTCCTATCAACTTTGACATTTCGCGGCAACTTAAAACTGCTTTCGCTACCGGGTGGTCTATTTGTGCAAGTATTTCTTCTCTTGTCCCCCGGCTTCCCTTTTGAGGGGGTTCAATGCCTAAAACATCATAAATCAATATCGCAATCTGCCGGGGGCTTAATACATTTATAGGGTCACTTAATTTACAAGCAGCCCCCATTGTTAATTTATATTTATTGATTTCATCCTCATACATTTCGCATACTTTTATAAATTCTGCTTTTTTCTCTTCGAGAAGGTCGTTATACTTTTTAGATAATTCATTGTTATACTCAAAGTCAAAGCATACACCAGTATCTTCCATTTCTGCTACAACAGAAACAAGAGGCATTTCAATCTTGTGCATAACAAACGCTGGACCACTTAAATCATGCTCTATACAAACTGGGTCATCTGCAGTTAAAAATGGCTTTTGGAACTCATATAGTTCATAAGTTATTTCAGCATCCCTTGCTGCGTATAAATACCCGGTATTTATTGGAATATGAGTAAATGGGATTCCCTCAAACAGACTTTGAAATGTAAAGGCATCGCCCTTCCCTTCAAGGCAGTATTTATTGTGAAGTGTTTTGAGGTTATTATTTCCGTCTCCCTCATTTTCATTCAATAACCTTGCCCCAATATATCCGTCCCATGTTGGAATCAATTTAACCCCCAACTGGTTTCTAATAACCCTGACATCGAATTTAGAGTTAAACATAATAATATCAATGCTTGCATCTGCAACTCTTTTCATCTGGGCTGCGGCTACTTTATCCTCAATCTGGTCTTCTACCTCAATTCCTGTAACATAACTCACATGGTGTAGAGGTACATATGCCGCCAGTTGCCCGGGTGTATATAAGCAAAGACCAGCTAATTTACAGGTTATCGGGTCAAGGCTATTTGTCTCAGTATCGATTGAAATTATGCCATTTTTTATGGCTTCATCTATGTACTGTTCAAGTTCGCCTGAATCTCGAATTACCTTATACTGGTCTTTATACTTTCCGAGATTTTTATTAACCATTGCTGTTATTGTTGAAATTCTATCTAATAAGCCCCCGCCGCCTTTAATTGTTATATTGGCGGCTTGCCCTTTTTTGGAAGCCTTTTTAGAAGTAACAGAATCTCCCTCTCTGGTTGCCCTCGGAGGGAGACTGAATAATCCTGCCATTAGAACTTATTATTATTTCCTGTTCTTGCTGAGCCACGTCTGCCCCCGGCTGGGCGAGCCGGTGCTTCGTTTTGCTCTGCTGGTTCAGCATTAGCTGGGGTTCTTCTGCTTGTACCACGTGATGGGGCAGCTTTTGAATCCTGACGGCTTGTACCACCCTGACGGCTTGTACCACCTCTGCGGTCAGCTTCAGGGTTTCTCCTTGTTTGGGGTTCTTCATCTTCGGTCATTGGAAAATCTCCGTTATCAAGGAAATATTCCATATCATCATATGACTTATCAAGTACAAGCCCACCAAGAATTTCTGGTGCTTCCGGCAAATCCTCAATCTGCAAATCATCGGTCTCAACCTGATATGTCTCATAGGTTGTTTTTGGGTCGTTTGGCTTTCCGTTTCTCTCGATTTCAAATATTGTTCCAACAAGCGGATTATATCTTGCACATAGGCTTGACATCTTGCTAAAAAATGTCTTTCCTCTGTCCCAAATCTTAACCTCTTCTGCATCAACGTCATATAATGCGAGAAATAGTTTTGCAATAACCTTCATTCTGGCTGCACAAAATGGGCAATTCTCCACGGGTTCATTGTAACCCCTCAAGCAATTAACATATCTTTTCTTCCCATCTACCTCAACCTCATGGACTGCATAGCCCTCAACATCTTCCAACGTGTTATACATAAATCTCACGCTGGCTACATCCTTGTGGTTCTTCAAACTGAAAAATGAACCATTCCCCTGACCACCATAATTGTCTGCTTCGTGTGCACTAAATCTTGCCATTTTCTTTTCCTCCTTGTTTTTTGTTTTTATAGTTCTTATCCTTTTGAACATCCGGCATAGATGTCAAATTGAAAGACTTTCTAAATAACCATATAGATATTTGTTGAAATAACTTACGCATCAACTTCCCTCCTACACTTATTATATAGAGAATTGACTAAAATACTAAACCCGCAGCCGGTATTTTTTCTCTTAATCTTTTTCTAATTTTGGTTAAACTCATAATACTCAACTGCATCATATCGGCTATATCCTTATTTGCCCAACCCTCTATTATATATTGACAATAAGTTATTTCTCTTTCCGTCATAACTTCTGTTGGCATAAAATCCCCAACCTTGAACTCTATTGATATTTCTGCTTGGGGCTCAAATTCCATATTTTCCTCAAACAGCTTGTCCAATGATTCGGCGCAGAAAATCATTTTGCGCTTATGAGTATTCAAACTTTCAGCCTCTTCCCTGAGCCTATTGTATAGGCAGGAGCGGTAATATGTAGAAAATTTGGCATTCCCCTGCTTGTACAGCTGAAGGCATTGGTCAAGCTTCTCTAATGAAAAACTGGCTAAATCGTGGCTGCTTATCCCATAAAATTTCTGGGCTGTGCTAATTGTTAGCATATATAATTGGCTAAATGCTCCGGCTAAAATTGAGGGGTTAAGGCAGAGGGTGTATGCCTCTGCCATCTCCTCCAAACTCATTTTTTTAACCTCGTCTGTTATAAGTGGCTTTAGTAGTTTTAGTGTTCCTTCCATCTCAAAGTTTCCTCCATTTTTTCTCCCCTTGTTAGGTTTTATAGTGTGCTATTTACAATAGCTGTGATAATGCTTTGGCTCATTTCGCTGTTTTCGCTGAGGTGTATATAAGCATTATCCGGGTCGTTTTCAATCAAATTTCCTGTAATTCCTACTTCCTCAAGTACTGCAACAGGAACTCTTACTTTGACATATTTGCGGCGTGGGTAATACTTGAAATTAACCTTTGTGAACCTTGCATCATCCTTCTTAACTGTGAAGCCATAACCGCTCTGCGTGGAAACAAGCCCTGCATTCTTTACTGCCTCACCTATAAAGTCTAACAATCCTACCACATCTTCTGTTAGCTTGCCAACCTTTGATGTGGATTCTTTTACTGGGGCTTCTTTTTCCGCCGGTGGGTTATCAACACTATCAACATTGTTATCAACAGGCGCATCTTCCTGAGGTTCGTTTTCTACAACCTCATTTTCTGGCTCGCCTTGTTCCTCGCTGGCTTTCTCAATCTCATCCGGGGTTTCCGAATCAAATTTCCACCAGCGTTTGAATGTTGACATTGAAAATTCCTTTTGGCTTCCATCCTCCATTTCGAATGTTACCCCTCTATCATTGAGGTCAATAAGTTTTGCAAGTGTTCCGTTCTTGACTGATTTATAGATTTTCATTTTTTATATCCTCCTATTCCTTTTATTAGCAAAATATTTCAGTTTCAGGTTGAACTCTGATACCCTTACGTGGATGTCCTACTTTAATCATTTCCTCAAGTCTTGCCTGAGCCTCTTCAACTGTTGCATATGCCACTAACCCGTGACGCCATTTTCCGTGCACCTTAATCTGTAATCTGTAACCGTAATCTTTTTTCATTTTTATTTCCTCCTTAAAGTTTTTATAGTGTGTAGTTCTTCTTCCTACTGACAATATTATATAACATATTATCAGGAACTGCAAGAGGTTTTTTCAAAATATTTCAGAAAGATTTTCGAATTCCTCCTTCCCTAAATCATTAATGTCTTTTCCCTCTGGTATTTGGTACTCGGTAACAAGTTTTCTCCCCTGCATTGCTCGCCGCAGCCTCATTGTTGCTCTTGCCCCTGCCTCATCCGGGTCAAACCCTGCAATCAATTTCCTGCACCCAAGTCTGGCTAATTGCTCATATTGTAATTGAGTTCCAAGCCCCAGCAAGGCTACCGCCGGTCTACCATATACCCAGCAAACCAAAGCATTAAGTATCGACTCGCATACTATCAACTCTGTTGCTTCGTGATTATGTCTGCCCAATTCATACAAACCATATACAGGTTTATCGATTCCTTCTGGATAATGAAAGAATTTAATGTCCACACTTCGCCTTGCTATAAATAAGGTATTCCCATCAATATCCCGGACTGGGAATGTTAGACATCGCAGGGTGCTTTTTACTTTTCCAAATTTATCCCTCAACTTGAAGTTCTTATCATACCCCACATCAAACATTTCAATAATATCATCATTTAATTTTCGTTCATACATATATGGGTGATAATATCTATAACTATCAAGTTCTTCATCGCTTATATATGATACCTCATTTTCCGATGTTTTTCGACCTGAATCTCTCCCAAAATCTAAAATAATATCTTTTCGGGATTCAACTGATAATATTAGAAAGTTCTTAATGAGCCAATCTTTGCCAAACTGCCCGTCATCATTTCTGCCAAAGCAATGGCTCACCATTTCCTCAAGTGTTGCTGTATAACCACAGGTGAAGCAATGTACTGTGCCCGCTGGGGTCTTTTCCGTGTTATGCAAGGATATTCCACAAGATGGTTTTCGTTCCAGCCCATTGTTGTGTACCGGGCAATTAAATTGAATATTATTTCCACTCCGCTTAAATGTTGCAAATAACTGAACCCCATTCATGGCGAGCTGGGCTTTCAATTCCTGCAATACTTCTAATTCATCTGTTAATATAGGTGCGCCGCCCACATGAAACATTTTATCCCTCCTTTAAGTGTTTATAGTGTTTGCAGGAAATCATTGCAACTCTATCAAATCTATTATCACTTTTTTCGCATTGGCAAATTCCTGCTTTATAATAATGGCACGTTAAACATTTATTTTTTTTTGTTTGATTCATCTAAAATACATCCTTTCCATCCTTGAATGATTTCTTGACTTCTTCAACCTTTTTAGTTCTTGTTTGTGGCTTAACTGCATCCCCGTCGGCTGGTAAATACTTAAACTCGCCCACGTCAATATCCCAGTAATAATTAAGTTTTCCACCTGTAATACCGTCCCGGTGTTTCTTAATCCCAAACTCAATGCCACCGCCTATTTGTCTGAGCGATATAACCTTTGTGGCATTTTGGGCAATACCGTCGGAGTCTCTAATATATTCTAAATCTGGGGTTCCTTCATCTTCTTGTGATTTTGCCCCGCCTCTATTTGATTGAACTACTACTATTATTGGCACCCCAAGCTCAACACTTAATGATATCAAATCCTCGCTAATGTTTGTTAATGATATTGTCTTGTTATCGCCCTTCTTGCTTCGCTCATCGCTCATGTATGTAATGCCGTCAACTCCAAGAATATCTAATTTATTTGATTTGATAAATGCCTTGAGTTTACTTACTGTTATTCTCTTTTGAAAATCCATTGGCGTGGCTACAATAAATCCGTCTTTCTTCCCAAGTTCATCAACATACTTTTTATATCCTTCATAATCGAGTTTGTCTTTATTTGCCCAAACAAGTGCATTATTACTGAAGTTCTTTGTTAATGTGTCAAATCTATACCCGACTTTTACCGGGGACATCTCGGGGCTTATGTACCCCACACGGCTTCCTGTTTGCCAAGCATGAGATAATGTCTTTGCAAGCACCCAAGACTTGCCCTGACCCGTTCTGGCAAAGAATACAACTAACTCCTCACCCTTTGCCCAGCCGTGTATTATGTCATCTAATTCCTCAAATCCTGTTGTAATATACCAAGGGTCTTTACTGCTTATTTTGTCATCTAATATTTTCAAACGCTGCTCTGCCCTTTTAACAATATCTACCCCGCCAAGGCTATATGAGGGCTGCAAATCATGCATCTGAGATATTAAATACTCTGCAGCCGAGTTAGAATCTGATTTTAATAATTCTGCGGCTTGTTGGATTACAGGTACTGTTTTCCAGTAAAGATATTCCTCCCTAATGGTATCAACTAAATATTTATCTGCCTCTGTTACTTCAAGGGGTTCGAAATTCTTAAATTTATCTAAAAATGACGCCTTGTCTGGAACATTCCCATATCTTTGTTGATGTTCAATTATAAAATCAAACTCATCTTCATACCCTATGAAATATTCCTTTGTTAGCATATTATTTTGGATTAATCCGATATCTTTTGTTTGCAATACCTTATTCAAAATCATCATACTTATCATAGTCTGAACCCCCTCCTGTCTGCCCCTATTATTTCGACTTGCAAGCTGTCCTTCCATACCCGGCTTGCTAATCTAACCCCAAGGGCTTCTGAAAGTTGTTCCCCGCCTATATTGCCAGTATAGATATTTGATAGCCTATTTAGTTTTCTTTGGTCAATATATGTAATAAGGTTCGTGTGGTCAAAATCCCCTAACTTACCTGAGGCAATATCATCCCATATTACAATGTCGGCTTCAAGTAACCGACTTCTCAATAATTCAAAATCTTCATCCTTCCTACTTATTCCCTCTTTAATTTTAGTTAAAAATGTTGGCACGTGTATAAATACCCCTCGGCATCTAAATCCGTTTCCTGCCCAAACTGAATCAAAGTATTTCTGCATGAGTTTAATCGCCCAGCTTGTCTTTCCGTTCCCGGTGTTTTCACTATATAAATATAGGCTGCATCCTTGCTCAACAAAATCAATTATATTATCTTTAATCTCTTTTAATTGCATAAATGCATCTAAATCTTCATCCTCCGGGTATAAATCAATCTGATATTGACATTTCGCTGGTATGCCACTATTATTCATTAAATAGTGCATTTCCATAAATCTCAAACAGCCCGGATAACATTTATTAGTGCCATAATGATTGCACACTTCTTTATACCAACATTTTTCAGAATCAAACTGATATTCATAAGCCATTCGATACATCATCTCCTTCCCTTATCTATTATATAGGATTTTATACATCTAAAATACTATTGGTTTCCCATCTTTATTTGTTGCCAGCTTGTCCTTTTTTGGGTCAAAGGAAGGAACTTGTTTTCCACCTAAATTATCGAACGCAGGTTTTTTTCCTTTTGCCTGTATATTTTTTTTCCAATCGGCAATAATCTGCATATAGCCTCCTGCGATAGCCCCATTGATTTGCTCTATGGCTAAATCTGCGTCTGTACCGGCATACTTTCGCAGGTCATCTAATATAATCTGCCACTGGTTGGGTTGCAAGCCTTTTTTCAATCTTACACTAAAATACTCAGTTAGTTTTTCTCGAATTTCTTCATTTTGGGTAAAGGCTGCAATCATTGACCTCATGGTTGCTATATCTTTTGACTTTTTAGTTTTTTTGGTTTCTCCTAAAATAAGAGGAGATTGATTTTGTGCCCCTGAAAGGGATATATCATTTTTATTATTAGATATCTGAGTATTCTCTTGCATGATATCATGTATAGGGTATACATGATTTTCGGTAGAGGTATCCCTGATATCATGTATAGGGTATACATTTAATAATCTTATATGGCGGCTTTCTATTTCCTTCTTCCCTTCCTTGTATTTTAGGTCGACGGATATATAACCAGCCTTGACTAATGAACTAATCCATGAAGATACAGTTCCCTTACTTACCCCATACAACTCTGAAAAATAGTTATTGCTTGCCCAACAATAACCTGTTTTATTACATAATGCAGTTATCTCCGCATAAAGTAGTTTGGCATTGGGTACAATATTTTTATCATAACGCACATTTGCGGGTATTATAGCATAATATCCTTGGTGAATGTTTTCCATTTATAGGATAACCCCCTTACATAAAATAATGAAATAAAAACGCAAAAGGAACAGATACTTGCGTTCGCGGCGCTTTCTCCATTCCTTTTGCGGGTAACCAGTATCCAGTTATGGCATCAGTACCGCGAATACTGATTACTCTATTATTATACAACATATTGAGGTAAATGTCGATAAAAAGCTATTTTATCTGCCTTGCTTTTGCATTTGAACAATTTCCTCAACTTGCTTGTCAACTTCGCCATGACAAGTATTCCAAAGTGCCTCTCGCTCAGCTTCCATATTAACATTTACAGCATCCGCCGGGATAACTCTTTCTTCCATAAATTCGAAAGTATAGAAATTATCCTTTATTTTTACGCTGACCCTGCTTGTACATCTAATGGAAGAGGGCTTGGCTACTGGCTCATATGGTTTTGGTGCTTTTGCCTTTGCCATTTTAATCCTCCTTCTTTGATTTGCTTAATCTCAATGTAACAACTTCTTTGATAATTTGGCAGGATTTTAGCTCGGCAGCATCTAATTTGTTGTTATAAATTGCAGATTCAAGCTCATCCATGTCCACATACTCTTTTTTCTTAATTAGTTTTCTCAGCTGGGATGCTGTCACATTGCCGGATTCTTTTAGGGTTTTAAGTTTTGCAATTAAAGCATCTTCCTCGAATGATTCTCTCTGAGAAACTGAAACCTTTGCAATGTAGCCTCCAGCCTCATAGTTGTCCATGTTTGCCCCGGTCATGATTGATTTAATCATATTACCGTCAGATTTTACCTGCTTGTCCAAGATATCATATTGAGATTTAACCTCCCCAAATCTTGGAACTAAGCTTTCAAGCTGTTGCTCGGGTGTTAGTTCTGGTGTTTCAATTAACTGTTTACTTCTTGCCATTCTTTTTTCCTCCTTCAATTTTGGATAATTTAGTTCTCCATATATTATATAGAATTTTATTGGTTTTTCGTTACCTTATTTTTTAATGCTCTTTTTCCTCTCTCCCCCCAAAATCGGGCTGTATAATCTCCCATTACCCCGGCTCTTCCTTTTGGAAGCCATTCTTTGAACTTTTCTAATTTTTTAATATCATTTGAATCCCAATATCTTATTCCCCTATCGTGTGATTGCTCAAACGACGGTAATGGGGGCATATCCTTTGGCTTTTCTAATGTGGTATCTAAATACCACCTATACCAGTTATTTAGCGTCTGCACCGAGATATCAAGCGTCTGTGCCACCCTACTTGCTGTCATCTTGCCCATTATAATCATCCTCCCTTAATTTTATTGATTTCATATTTTCTTCTACTCCTCTCGAATATCCTGATGAGTTATTACCCCGGCTAATTGCTTTTCTTGCTCCGCTTTCGCCCATATTATATGACATAAGCGCACGGTGTAAATCATATTTATTTAGGTACTCTGAAAGCATATATAACCCTGCCTCAATATTTTGCTCTGGGTCTAAAAAATCAGTAATTCCAAGTTCATCAGATAACCATTTATGATTTATTTTGTTGATTTGCATTATCCCATAATCGTTTGTCTTGCTTATAATATCAGATTGGTATGTACTTTCTTTTTGCATAACTGCGAAAGCTATTACTGGGTCAACTCCATATTCTTCACATAATTTTATTGTTGCGGCTTGCAATTCATCTGATAATGGGATGTCATAATATTGGGTTTCTGGTTCATCCTTTGTGATTTCAATCTCTGAGATTTCAATCTTTTCGCTGCCCTGATTTGTTTTATGCTCCACCGACGCCACCACATAACTAAAATCGGCAGAGCTATCATAAAAAATTCACCACCCGTGGCATTATAACCCCTTTCCAAATCAGCATAAAGGAAACTGAGGGGAATCAGCATTACTGAAACCCCTAACAATAATCCAAACCAAAAGTTATTTCTAATCTTCATTTCCCTTTTTCCTCCTTAATTTTAGCTCAGCAAGAAATCAATCATTTCTGGCTTGCTTGTACTCATTTGTCCGTCAACTAACATATCCGCCATCATGCCTTTTTTATAAACAAGTTCTTCAATTCTTTCATCAATGGTATCTTTGCAAACTATTGTGACGATTGTAACATTGCTCTTCGTTCCTATACGATGAGCTCTATCTTCTGCCTGTTCCTTATTTGCTCTATTCCAAGGGCTATCAAGGAAAATCTCTGCAGTTGCGGCGGTTAATGTTAAACCAGTTCCCATTGCCCCTATGGTTCCAATTATAACTTTACAGGAATCATCTTGCATAAACTTTCTCTCTTGGGCTTTTTTATCTTCATCCTTTATTTGCCCGGTAATAATAGCTGGGTTATATTTTCTTAATCTCTTAACAACTGGGTCAGTTATTTGTGTCCAGTTGCTAAATATAATAACCTTTTGACCATTTTCTACAAACTCTTCAACCATTTCTTCCATGCGGTCAAGTTTTGCACTTTCCTGTATATCGCTACTTAAAATCCCTGTGAACCCTGTTGCTTGGCGAAGCCTTATCAACTCTGTTAGAGGGTTATTAGCAATCTTAATTTTATCAATATTTGATTTTATTTCAGCCTTAACCTCGTTATAAATGAGCTTTTGTTTTGCCGTCATTTCAACATATTCTGTTTGGTAAATCTTATCCGGCAGGTCAAGAACTTCCTGTTTTTTACGACGCAGCATTATTGATTCAAGTTGCTCTCGAAGTTCCCCAAGGTTTTTATACCCAACAACTTCATACCCGCCATATCCACCCATCACGCAGTAATGTTTTTTGAACTGGAAGAAACTGTGTTTTTCATAACCAAGCCATTTCATTATTACAAACAAATCAAGAGGCTGGTTCATCAATGGCGTCCCGCTCATTGCTATTTTAGTTTCGGCATTTATTTTCAATAATCCTTTTGCCTGTTGGGAAGCTGGGTTCTTACATTTATGAACCTCATCAACAGCTATCATCCCAATTTCGCCTTTATCACATAACTCTTTAATCTTTGATGCAATGCCTTCATCTCGAAGGCTTTCAATATTTGTAATTAAAAAGTATTGTTCTGGTAAATCGCATAGGTCTTTGAGTTTATCCTTATTTGAACCAATAACTGCTTTTCCACTTCCGTTGTATCGAGTTCCTAAAATCCAGCTGCTTTCATTGCTATGGGTTTCAACCTCTGAAGCCCAGTTCCATTTTAGTCCATTTACACAAGCTATGATGAGGCAATGCTTATATTTTCTGGTCATCTTTTTTGCAATCGCTATATCAATAACTTGTTTGGTTTTTCCTAACCCTTGCTCGTCCCCCAGCAAGAATTTATCATATTTTAGCCCATATTCAAACCCTTCAACCTGATGCCCATAAGGGTCAGTCTTAAATTTGAAACCTTTTGGGGGTTCGTATTTCTTTGGTTCTTGGTATATTAGTTCCCCGGTTATTTTTATTTCTTTATTCCCTATTTGAGGAATTATGTTTGCTAATTTTGCAAGGGGTATTTCCCATTCCTTACTATCAGGGTTCCAAGCTCTTTGAGTTTGGTTTCGCATAATGTTAATAAGGTTATTATCATATGGAAAGCTGAGGAATGCGCTTTGCTCGCCATTTAATTTATTGCTTTCTCTTATTTCAATACTAATCATTGTTTTCATCCTTTCGTTTTTATAGTTTAGGGCTTGTCCCAGTGTCAATATTATATAACATATTGATATGGATTGCAAGAGTTTTCTTGAAATATTTTCATAAAATAAAGCAGCCCCCGATTTTACTCGAAGGCTGTTTCCAAAAAGGAGGAGGAATATATTGTAAACAGGTAGTCAGCCTGATACAACCGTTATTATTTTCGTTGACAGAAATCAAGGCTTATCCATCCAGCACCAGACTTTAATCTGCCCCACTTGGTTGCCCCTGTGCCGCTTGATTCCTCAACTATGGTATAAATGCCCTTGTCTTTAATAACACCTGTTATGGCAAAGCCTGTGCCCGCACCTTTACGGATATTTAACACATTCGCTGTTACCTTAACCAAATAAGGTCTAAAAACTGGCTTCGGTTGTGGAGCCGGGGCATTAACTAATGATAGAAATTTAACATCAACCGGGCTATTTATTGCACTTGTCCCTGCTGTGTTTTTATTTATTACAGCCCTGTTTCCGCTAATTGATGCAACAATCCAATTTTGATTTTTAACCCAACTTGGGATATTTTTACCCCCAAAATAAACAGCGTTATTTGCTAATTTTACAACATCCCCAGCCTTTATATTGGTTGTTGGGACTGGTTCAGGTTTTGGTTGTGGTGCAGGGCTTGTACCACCTCCAAGAATTTTATTAACCTCATCAGCTATATATCCATGTCTTTCATATAGATATTCGCCGGGGCAGTTTTTATTTGCAAACCAACGGTGAACTGTCATGTTTTGTTTATCAACCTGCCCAATAAGGTTTTTATCGCCTTTCCATAACAGTTTTTTAATCCCATTCCTCTTGCATATATCAGCAACTAATTTAATAGTGGCATTGAGGGCTGCAGCAGTTACTGCATATGGGTGTGCGGTATCACTTGCGACCTCAATAGTTATCGCTCTATTATCGTTAGCAGCACTTGAAGAGCACCAACTTCTATCTTTTTCTTCACAATACATTCCAATTCTTCCGTCGGGTCCTACCCCATAATTAGAACTGGCTTGGCGAGATGTTGGTGCGAATACATTACCCAAAGATTCCACGGAAGCTTGTCCAACAACACAATGAATAGTAATGGTATCTATTGCATGATTTCTTGGGCTTGTTTTGTTTGGTGATATCTTTGTATAGTTTACTAATGAACTATTACTCATTTTATTTACCTCCTCAATGGACTTGGCATATTTATTGAAATAACTCTGCCCATAATTTGCCCGGCGAACTTTTACTGCATCGCTTTGGTCAGCCGGACGCTCATAATCTAATAAAACAGCATCTGATGCTTCCTTAACTGTTTTCGCTTTCGAAAGAATGCTCATTAAGTTTTTATAGCCTTGTAATTCTTTCCATAAGAATTCGAGCTGCATCTCAAGGTCTCCAATTGATGTTTTCATATTTTTGCAGAAGTTAAATAATGATTCCTTTCTACTCCAATATGTCCACTGTGCAAGCCCATATCCCGCCGAATCCTTAATAAAATTAGTGTACTTACCATTATCAACTGCAATGGTATATTGGGCGTCTGTCATGCCCAATTTCTTTTCATAGGTATTCTGAAGATTGCAAGGATTGAGAGCACTCTCGGCATAAAGGTTTCCCATAACTCCAGCGACGGAATGGTCACCTAATCCTTTATTTTTCAGAAAGTTCCATATCTTTTGTTCATTTGTGCCCCCAATCAATGCCATCTTCTTATCCTCCTATTCTTTATCTTCTTTGGTTTCTTCCCTGGCTTTTAACCTTGCGGCGTCTACCATGCCCTCGCCTATAATATAGGCAATAAGTGTGGAAGCTGCAGTAATAATAGCCACAACCTGCTCAATCGTTAAATCGTTGACCCCAAATGCTACCAATAGGGCTGTAACAAACCCGATAACCGCTGCCCAGAATTTGCGGCTTGTCAGCTTTTGTTTCCAATTAACCTTGTCCATTATTTGATTCCTCCTTTTTATCTTTGTATTTTTCTTTTATCTTGCGGTTCTTGATTGATGCTAATGCTACAATTTCAACCGTCCAAAATGCAAACCAGCATTGGGTTAATGTCGAAGAAATCTCCATTAACCCTTCGAATTGTAGAATGAAGGCAGCAATCGTGAAAAATGTTACCGCAAAGATAGAGATGAATACTATGTAGTCTGAGAATTGCCTTTTCTTTTTTGTCAATCGTCTACTACCCCTGCTATAATATCCCATGATTTCAGCCTCCTTAATTCTTTTTAATTCCGTCAATATCCTCAATTCTTTTCCATGCAGATTTCAATGATTGCTCAGTAGTAATTAACCTATCTCGCATTTCTTTAATCTCTGATTTCATGCCATTAAATTCGCTTTTGATTTCAACAATTCCATTACCTATGTTTTCCAGTTTTACAATTACTGTGGTCATTTGAGAAGCTTCTTTTTGGTTATCAGACCTTTGGTTTCGTTTCATATTGGACATACCAGAATAAATTCCAAATGCCAATGAAATTGCAGAAATCACCAATGCTACCTCAATAGTCATATTTTCATTCCTCCTTCATCGGTTGATATTTGAGGAGGGATGGAGGCTGAACTCCCTCCTCCCTTCTTGCAATTTACTCTGCCAAATCTGCACAATCTAAATCAATTAGAACCTGCTTTACTTGCTCCTTAATTCTGTCAGGAACTTCATTAAAGAATTTTACTCCTTTAATAATAAGAGTTGCATATACAACAGCCATTTCTTCTTCCTCCTTTCTAAATAGAAATTTTATGATTAGTCTAAATAACATCAGACTTCACCATCCAAAATTCTTTGTACCTCGTTTCTCAACTTTTCCGGCACATCCTCGATTGTTTTTAGCCCTTTTTTAATAAGGTCTGCATATACTCTCGCCATAACTTAACCTCCAATCATTTCGTAAACTTCAACCAATGCCAGTTGTGCGGCTGTTAATTGACTTTCCAATGAGTTGTTTTTTTCAGAAAGTATTTGAATATATTCATTCTTTTCATAAACAAACTCATCATATTCCCAGCCATCGAATCCAGGCATTTCATCAGTTCCTTCTTCGTGCAATTCTATGATGTTTGTTCTTGCATAGACTGTCGATTCAAGTATTTCCAAATCAGGCGGTCTCTGGGGCTGTGTTCCTCTTACATTCTCGAATTTCTCCATTTTTAATTACCTCCTCATAAAATTGTTTCATTGTATCAACTAATGGCGCTATGTATTTACAAACAAGCCTAAACCCATCACACCATATTAGCCAACCTAAATATGAATTTAATGAACACCATTGATTGTGATTCATTTTGTTCCCGGCAGCAATAGTTTTATTTATTTTATTAACCTTGCATTTCATATTCTTTAAGGTTGATTTTCTTAATAAGCAATACCCGGGAAATATCCTATACCCTAAAAAATCAATTCCTCTAATTTCTGTTGGAAATACTTGCCAGTTTTTCTTAACCTTGAGAGCTAATTCTTTATCAAAGTAAACCTGAATCTCTCGAAGTAAATTATGCAGAAACCCCTTATCGGAATGGAGTATTACAATATCATCCATGTATCTATAATAATACTTAATGCCCATAACTTCTTTTATCCAGTGGTCAAAAATTGCTAAATAAATATTTCCAAACTATTGTGACATATAATTTCCAATAGGTATGCCAGTATCGCCTTCGGTACTATCAATAATTTCATCCAACAGCCATAGTAAATCTTTATCCTTAAAAATTCTTCTCAGAATCTTTTTCAATATTGAATGGTTGACGCTTGGATAATACTTATTAACATCTAATTTCAAGCAGTACATGGTTCCATACCTATCAAAGTTTACAGCATTGCATATTTTTCTCAATGCCTTGTGTACCCCTCTGCCGGGTATGGCAGAGTAAGTGTCGGAGGTTACATAATTTATAAGGTGTTTCTCTATTACCTGTATAATTGCCCATTGGCATATTCTATCAGGATAATAAGGAAGTTTGAAAATCTCTCTAACTTTTCTTCCCTCGGTTCTCATAAAGGTTATATAATCTGAAGTATTATAAGTCTTATTTATCAAACTATGCTGAAGTTTATTTAGGTATTTATCTGGGTCATTATTTATCATTTTGACCTCGTGATACCATCCTTTTCCCCTTCGAGCATTTTTATGGGCTAATCTCAGATTATCAATATCATAAATCTTCGAATACAAATTGCCAATTCTTTTCATATTTCCAACCCTTTGCTGTTTGTGTTTCACCCAAATCTTCGAGCTTTGCTCTACCAACACAGGTTTCACAATATTTTATGTTTTGCCCATCCAATTTTGGATGCTTGCCCACGCAAGAGAGGCAGGGCAACAGGTCTGCACCTTGGTTTTTTATTTATACACAAATAGTACGTGCCTGCCGATATTCCGATTGCGATTACCCGAATTATTATTCACATTCCGATAGAAAGCTCCAGCATTCAGACTGTTATTCCAATTGCTGCTCAATTTCGAAACACCACTTCCTGTTGCCCGATACTCAATTACTTAATTACTGGCTATGCTGCTGGCACAAACAGCACGCGCCCGCCGAGAGCCCGAGCGCGACCACCCGAACTATTATTCACAAGCCGACAGAAAGCCCCAGCAATCAGACCGTCATTCCAATGGCCGCTCAAGGCCGAAACAAACCAAGAAACAGAATCCTTATTTACATAGAAATAATCATTTATTGGTATGTTAGAAGCCCCAGCTGTTTCCGTTGCAAGGAAAGCAAAGTCACAATCTTCTGACCATCCAATTGCGCTTGCATACCCAGAGGCTTGTGCAATTTGGAATCCAACATTTTTATAATCTGCCTCAGTATTATCGACAGGGTATGTTGTTCTCCAATCTGGTTGGTTGAAAAAAGCATATCCATAATCGGTTGCACTCTTATTCTGAACATTTAATCCGTCTTCCCACTTCCAAATGTTACCCCAGAAATTTTCCTCGCCCCTATATGTTATAGAAACTAATCCATTAGTTCCCGGAGCCATTCCTGATGCATTACCTAAAAATGAGGTTGCCCCTGTATTTTCTGAGTTGTTATCATCAGCAGGGACGTCAGGTTTATTTGTTACCCCTTGCCCAATTCTTCCTTGGGAATCGAAACTTGCATACTCAATCAAGAATAGTAATTGGGTTCCTGAGCTTGAAATAAAATCTTCTTGCCCCCAACCTGCTCCTCTATTTTTAGCCAGAGTTCTTAAACCATTTCGAGTTGCGTTTTGAGTTTTACCTGATAACGGTTTTACACCTGCAATAGATGATAGCTTGTCCCCGGTTGTAGCAGTAAAATCAGCAATCTGCTCATCCGTTAAAATATAAGCGCTTGCAGATACATCATAGGCACACGCTTCAAATGCCCCTTTGTAAATCTTGCTGAGAACTTTTCCATTCCTAACAAACTGAGGATGGGGCTTGAACCCAACATGAGGAAATCCTGAAACATAATATCTAATTTTTTTAGTTGACAAACCTCTTTGACCTTCAATTTTCTTAAAATCAATTGGAGTTGTTCTATAATAGAACAGAGGCTGCTCTACCATTACTTGGCATATAGTCCCAACTGGATAAGTAGTTTCATTAACTGTTACTGCTTGAGTTAGTTTTCCTGTTTCGGTATATGCTGCATCCCCATAATAAGCAAGTACAACCCCTGCATCATTCAAAATACAGCGTCTGCGTTTCCATGGGGTTAAGTTGTCGAAATTTGCCCCCGGTATGAGGTTTTTTGAACCTGACAATCTTGTAATAGTTTTGTTTGGTACATCCCATTCAACACCATAAATATCAGATTCTGAATAACCAACATACCCCTCAAGATTTGTAATGCGAGCGTCTACTCTTTGAATATCAGCATTTGTTGCAACAGCAGCAGGGTCAACTGTTAGATTAACATTTGTGGCATTTCCCGTGGTAATAAGTAATTCAGTTAAAATACTCGAAACACTTACCCCATTATTTGCTGGCATAAAATCTGCTGTACTTGCAGTAGTTACCGAGAACAATATTTCCCCGAGTTGAGGGTCTGTTGCATAAAGACCAACAGCATAAATATAATATCCTGTACCCAATTCAGCATTTGTAAAGGCTGCTGATACTAATACAGATGCTGGGCTTACATATGAAACCCCGCTGACAAGTTGTGTTTGTTTAATACTTGTCAGGTCATTTAATGCCGCTAAATCTGTTCCAACAGAATACTGGTTGCTTGATGTCTTAATCTTTGTGAAAATTAGTGCAGTTTGACCTGCTTCTACTTTTGAGAGGAGGGCTTGCCCCCTGTTTGTGATGACTGTCGAATTAAACTGAGCCATAATTATTCCTCCATTTCTTTTTATACAAGCCTATAAGTGGTTCCTGAGTTTACAACCCCGCCCACCATAGCATTTGCACTTGGTTGATATTTTGTTTTAATATCTTGAGTTAACATATATCTCATCATTGGATTCATTGATGCTGCTATATTTGACTCAAGTATTGGTCTATATTTCTCATTGATATCCTGCGTTAAAAAGTATCTCATCGCCGGGTTAAATGCCGCCGCTACATAAGTATTGGCAATCCCATTCACGCGAAGTTCTTGCAATACATCAGGTTCAATATGGGCAGGAATTGTATAGACAAGCATATTTGTCATTTCATCCATAATCCCAAACTCGCCAGCATTGATTTTAATGTGAATAATATAATTTGCATAATCCACATTTAGTTCCCATTTTCCAATTCCAATAATTAAATTCAACTTATCTTTCAATGCTACAATAGTCAATGGAGTTCTATTATTGTATCGGTTGAGAACTCTTAATCTTCTAAATTCAAGAGTTTCATCAGGATTTGTAATAATCCCTAACAATTTTTCATGGTATCTAATTGTATCGGAATTTGATGTTTGTATGAAGAAATTATCATACACTTGATGCATTGAGCCCTCAAGTTGACCCAACTCAATATTTTCAGTTTCCATAAGGGCGATGAAATCCTTAATTTTTCTAAAATAATGAGGAAGTAAATTTATTAAGTTTGGGTCAACCATTTATTGTCACCGTCCCTTTCATGGGCAGTTGCTGCAATACCCCGGTCTCTATTAAATTTAAGTCATTCGCAGCCCCATTTAGTTTTGTGTTTGTTACATTGACAACCCCGTCAACCGCTAAAATAGCTGCAGTTACTTGAGCAACATATACCCAAACTGGGTATTCTATTTTAGTTGACGTTATTGACGCCCCCCATAATTTTCTTACCCCAAGCAAATAATTCTCTATTGCTGTATTAACAGCTGGTCGAACAGATTCAATAGTATGCCCGGATGATAGCTGAACTGTCATTAAAACATTTACTGTCAAAGGAGTTGCTGTTCCTATTGTTACCGCAGCTCCTATCGGGGCAAGCCCATATCCATTTTGTGATGGGTTAGTATCAGGAACCTCTGAAGGACATATTTTCGTTTGAATTCTTTCAACTAATTCATTCGATGCAGGGTCAAAATTTGCATTTAATATACTACATTTTACTGTCCCGCCTCCTTCCCATACAGGGTAAACTTGAACCGCCCCTATATCATCCTCTGCTAAAATTGCTTGACGATATGCTGCAATATTTCCGGCGAAAGGTAATTCCATTAAAGATGATAAATATCTTGCCCTTAAAGAATCATCACTTTCCTCGTTTGTCCCATCATCTATTATACTTGTTATTTCCGAAAAATTCAAGTTCTGTATGAAAGTAATTGGTAATAATGCCCCTGTGTAATCATTTCCGATTGTTCCTTCGGTTTCACAGGTCAACTCATATTCATAATTAGCCCCGTCCGTGCCTATATATTTTGAAACATAGAATGTGACTGAGCTTGCCCCTGCAATAGTAGAAAATCTATCGCCCAGTTGTAAAGATGTATTAAAAATTCCAAGACGTTTTGCAGCAGTTGCCTTATTTCTTGTCAAACCTCGCTCGGCAGCTTTATAGTCAAGGTATTCCCCTACTGCAAACAGGGCGAACCCATTTTGTTGCATTTGTGTCAATACAAGGTACAAACCCTCAATATACCAGCTCTCTGGACCAAGGGCTGTTTGAATAATTGACCCTTCCCTCTTATCAAGGGAATCAGGAACCCTCTCTAATTGCCTCGCTAAAATATTGGCATATGTTTGTTCCGAGAAATCTATCATAGTGTCACCTCCAGTTTTGTTTCAAAGTCTCCATAAACAGTATTGACAGTCATTGAACATATTAGTGTATCTGTATTTACCATTTTGAAATCCCAATCGCTTGCACCCAGTATTCTTTTATCTGGTATAAACGATTCTTCAATTCTTCTTTTTAGTTCGCTTGTTACAAATCCATATTCAGAACCTATCAATCCGTCAAACTCAATCCCAAAGTTTGGGGAGTATATTTGCCAAAAGAATCTTTCAACTCCAAATATAATTTGTACCGCTTGCTGCATTGCTTTCAGTCCATCTTCCATTCCTCTTACCTGTTGAGATGTTGGGTCAACATAAAATGTGTGTGTTGGATAATCCTCAAACTCAACCGGGGTGGAAAGGTCAATATTTTGTTTTGGTATCATTTCTCCACCTCCTAAAATGCTCGGGATAAAATAATAAAGTTCTGCCCATTTAATACCCGCAGCATAATTACCTTATCCCCAACAGCCAATGCCCTATTTAGTATAATGAACCCATCTTTTCTTGGAAGTGCTTTCCCATGCTCATAGCATACAATATTTCCCAACTCGGTTGAGCAAACATTTGAATCCTCAGAACTTCCCCCATTTGTATAAGTATCATGAATTACATGGTTATGAGTTACATTATGCTTATGGTCGGTAATTGGTATCTTCTTTTCCACTACAGATTCGGTCAATATAAGAACATCAGCAGGAAGTGAGAGCATGGTATTTACTAATGTGACCTCCAGAGGGCTTGCCTTTGTAACAGTACCAATTACCAAGTCAGTTAGCCCCGCATTATTCATATAATTTCCTGTTATCTTTTGCAGCACATCAATTAGTTCAGCCATGCTTCTTCCCCCTTTATGCTTGAATTGTTCTTGTTTCTATTTCCATAACATGGTCATCATTCTTAAATGTGTGGGTCACCCTATCTAATAGTACGAATTTACTGAGGCTTATATCCCCCAAATCAGGAACATTTATCATAACCATAGACCCCGCCCGGATGCCCAATACCCCAAGGCTTTGAATGCTCAGAGTTCGGAGAACCCTATTATAATATTTTAACATTGTTTTCGCCTTCTGTACTATCTGGGCTTCGTTCATTTCCTCATCCACACTGTCATACATCTGCAATAAACCCCATTGAGAAATTGTATTGGAATCCTTAAAGATGTATGTGTCAGCCTTGCCTGTCTTTTTATTTGGGCGAACTAATTTTACTTGGTTAAATGTATCGCTATCAATATCAGTTTTATAATCGTATTCTGTTAATAGGCTTTTGGTCCCTATAACAGTATTGGTCATCATATTCTCTGCTAACCTCAGGCTCAACTTGCCCCCGTCATCAAAGAAAACATATATTTTCCCGGTATTAAGGGTGGTGAGCTCAAGGGCATAACTAATGGTATCGAGGCAGCTTTTATTTTCCCTTATGAGGCTTGGTATTGCATACCCTGTATCATCAATGGTTCCCAATTTTAGGTTAAATTGGTTGGCTATTTGCTTAATTATTTCCCCGGCTGTTTTCCCTATAAAGGCATATGATTCATTCGCTTTAAGGTATCGAAGCTGGTCATAACAGGTTACCTCAATAACATCCCAGCGGTTCTTTGATTTTGTAAACACATAACCAAAAAATATTAGCTGTCCGTCTACTGAAAACCTGACGCTGTTTCCCTCATTAAAACTCAAATCTCCTGACTTTAATAATGAAAATGTGAGCTTGCCCGGCGAACCTGTTCTATTAGTTGAATATTCAACTGTATCTGTTAATTCAGATACTTCAAACACTTTTCCCTGCCCATTTTGGATTACAAGTTCATATTTCATAGGCGTCACGCTTTCCGCAGCTGGTCCATTTTAACCCAGCCCCATACACCAATTAGAACTGGATAATCTTGACCCTTTGTTGGGTTTTGGATTATCCTTGTCACCTTGATGCGCTTGTTATTTGCAGTTCCAAATGGTTTTGCCCCCCAAGATGAATACCAATATTTTCCGTTTGCAATAACCTCATCACCAACATTGATTACATTGTTTGGAACCTCTCTTTGGGGTGTTGCTACTGCTTTCGCTGGGGCTGCGCTTACCTTTGGAAGAACTATATTTACTTTTTGGGGCGCGAAATCTCTATACTCTGATAATGAAATTGTGTAATAAAAATCTCCAGTTTCGCCGCCCTTTTCCTTTGCATCAAAATCCTCTATAATAACCTGTATATTAGTATCAAATATCGCCCCGCCATTTTCATGGTATCTATTAGCAATAAATCTCAATGGCTCTTTTTTATCTTGGCATTCTTTGAAAAAGTTTATATAAAATTCTGGGGGCTTAAACCCTCCAACAGTTTGGATTAATGGGTCATCCGGGTCTCCCGGCAATACCCCCTCAAAGGATACTTGGCGAAGTTTTGGGGTTCTTGGAACTACAATTTCGCCAAGGTCAAGAACATTGTATCTATTGTTTTCAGTTGGGTATTCAATCGGCAACTCCTCAGGATTAACTGGGAGGCGAATTGTTATCCCATCTTTTCTAAAATATACTCCATACTTTGTAGCGACGTTCATTACTTTTGCCTCCCTTCCTTAATAAGCATACTCTGCGTCTGTGTGCATTGCTACCTGTTCCTCGAGAACTTGTTTAACTGCACTTGCAATCTTTTTCTCATCAATCTTTTCGCCATTTTGGTTGGTTACTTCAATTTTAACATCCGGCGAAAGAGTTTTGACATTAACATTTGCAACATACTGACGCTCTGCCATATCAACCAACATTTTCAAATCTTCGTCTGCAAGGCTTACATCATTTTTAATCTTGCCTACTTCTCCAATAGAACCTACTTTATCAACCCCATTAAAATTCTTAAATGGGTCATTTTGCCCCGGCATTAAGTTTCCAGTAATACTGTCTAAACTAATTGAATTCAGTTTATCATCTATTTTCTTTCCAACTTCATACCCTTGTGATGCTGCGTCTTTATAATCCCACTGGTCGAGCTTCTTTGCTACCTCAACCCATTCAGATGCATCCTTAACCTCTTGGGCTGCTGATTTAACATTTGCTAACAAGTTATCCAAGCCGCTTGTGATATTAACCTTGACACCGGGTATCTTATTTAATAGGCTTTCAATGCCGCTGGCAATCTTTGCAATGTACCCCAGAACAGTTTCTGCAAGCCCCAAGAATAATAGCTTAATAGATGCCACTGGGTCTTTGAATACATTGGCGAAAAAGTTGATGAAATCTGCAATAGCATTCCATATATTCACTATAAATGTGTTATAAATAAATGCTGCTAATACGAATATGGCTCCCATTATTAGCCCCGTTGCACTTGTGGTTGCCCCGGTCCATTCATTGATAACATCAATTAACTTATAAAACATAATGATGAGAGCCACTATGATTGCAATAATCAATAATATCGGCCATGTAGCCGCCACCCATGCGATAAAGGCTTGTAACCCAGCAACTAATGCTGCAATCCCCAAAGCAATAAACAGCCCCGCCACAATAGGCAGATTATCCATTGCAAGGTTGACCAGCCACATAATAGCGTCAACCACATACCCAATTCCAATAGCTGCTACTGATGCAACTTCTTCAAGAGTTTTGAAAAACTTTTGAGCTTTATCGCTTGACATCCATTGATTAAACTTATCAAAGGTTGGTCCAAATGCCTTAACGAATGCTCCGGCTGCTTGTGTAGCTCCATTTTTCATATTACTAACGAATTTATTCCATTTTGCTTGGGGGCTTTCCATCATTTTATCATAAGCTTCCCCTGTCATCCCAGCTGCGTTCGCCGCCGCCTCTAATGCGTCAAGTACTTCGCCAACTTTACCAGATTTAATCAATTCTTCAACCTTAAACTTCTCCAAAATACCTTTACTGATATTGGTTGTAGAAGCAAGTAAATCAGTTGAACCTTGCATGAATGCTCTTTGTAAAGCATCCCCCATCTGCCCGAAATCATTTCCCTCACTAAATATAGCCAATTTATTTGTAAGAGCATTAAATTTATCCAAGTTCGCAGGCTGTGTAGTTACTTTCATGAATTCAGAAGTTGCTTTTGCTACCTCGCTTGTGGCTCTTCCATATTCATTTGCTGTTTTACGAACATAGTCCATAGCTGCCGAGCCTACTGCATCATCGCCAAAGGTTGCTTGGAATTTTATTTCATAATTGCTTTCCTTCATTGCATCCGAAATAAATGAGCCAATTTTCCTTATGGATAAATAAGCTGCAGCAATTTTTAGGAGCTTGCCCAGCATATTATTTAACCCACCATTTGAAGCTTTTTCTGCTTCATCAGCTTGCTTTTTATGTGCTCTCGCAGCATCATCTGAACCCTCGGCTGCTTCCTTTAACTTTTTGGATAAATCTTCTTGACTTCGAAGAAGTTCATTTGTTTTCCCGGTTAATTGTTCAACCTTTTGTCTCTGCTTTTCTGCCGCCTCGGTTGCAGCCCCTTCATTTGTTACTAAATTAGAATAGGATGAAACTGCTTCCTGAAGTTTTGTTGCATTTGATTTCAATGCCGAATCAACAGCCTTGAGCTGCTGTTCATATTGTTGCAAAGGGGTCAGCCCTGCATTAACTATATTATTAGCCGCCTCATATGCTGACACGGCTTCGTTCTGTACCGTCTGTGCGAGGTTTCTTTGTTCCTCGGTTCCACGTCTTGCTGCCTCAGCTGCGGCTTCCTGTGCTTGCGCTGCGGCTTGTGCAGCTTGTTGCTCTGCAATCAGTGCGTCGGCTGTTTTATATCCTAAATCCACAAGTTCTTGTGTTGAATACATTGCCTCCATTGCCGCTTTATCATATGAGCCAACTTTTTCTGTCCAATACCCCATTGAATCAGCTGCAGCTCTATATGACGCAGTTAGTACAGAAGTATTAGAGGCTGCGGCGGATGATGCTTGACTAACATTATCCACCGCAGCCTGCACAGCTTCAGATTGGGTGGCAGCTGTATTACCCAAATTTATAAAATTATTAAAAATTGATGTAAACTTATCGACAAGCGTCAATTCCTCACGAATTTGCGCCATACTGCCACCTCCTTACTTATTCTTTCTCGAATTCATTTCCTTAATAGCCATTTGAGCCATTAGTGTTCTTTCCTCGATGGTAAACTGCAATATCCACCCGGGAGGCTTCCCGAAGTTGACGAACATATAGTATGCTAATCTAACTTCGGGGTCGTCTCCCGTTAGGAGTTTTTTGCTTCATCATTCAAATCATCGCTATCCTTAAATCCATTCAATTCCATAATGGCTTCAATTAACTTTGCATACTCGCCGCTCAATAACATCTTTGCAGGAACCAATGCTGGGTCAACTACCCCATAAGCATCGCACATTTCCTTGCTTGAGAAATCAGGTTCTGAAACACAAGCCAAAACCAGCCTTGACTGATAACCGATTTTGTCAAGGGTTTCATATACTGACCCCTTATCCTTTTGTGTGCGGGTACAAGATTTAATCAATCTATTATTTTCTTCCTGTGTAATTGCCTTAATGGTAATCTTTGCTGGTTTTCCTTTTTCATCAAGGAATCGCTCAGATACCACAACTTCCTTTGAAACACTTGCGACTGCAGGTTTCAAGAATGCACTCAATTTACTCATAAAAACTTCCTCCTAAATATTAGTTGTTGCCCAGCTGTTCTGGGGCATTAAATGCCTGTAGAACCTCGAAGCTGGTAAAGCTAAATGAAACATCTTCCGTCAAGAAATCCGAGTCAGCATCCAAGATGGAAATCGGAACCTTTTGGAGTTTCACATTGTAAAATGCAACAGTTTGGGAACCAACAGAAGTTGCCGGGTCATCATTTGTTACCTGCAATGTGAAATATGGGAGCTTACCTGTTTTCAAATAGTTCTGAACAAGTAATATAAACTCTGGAGTCCCATAATAAATTGTCATTGACCCAGTCAATGTGACCCCGGTTGTTTTCTTTTGAACAAGCCTTGTTCCAACTACCTTGAAGTCAACCTCCTGAAAGTCAGCGTCTGTATTGAATTTCTTCATTCCAAACATTTCTACATTTCTGCCGTCAATAGTTGCAAAGGCTTTTCCTTCCTTACCATTAAGGGCGTCGCGCTCAAGTAAAAAACTCATTTATATTTCCTCCCTTCTTACGACACTGTCACGGTCATATAAATTTTTTCAATGCTATCAACCGGCTGCACATTAACATTGATTATAACTGAATCAATATCATTTCCGGGCAATACTTCAACATCGTCAGCAGTAAAGTTTTGAACTGCATTGTTACCCTGCAACTGGTTAATGTATCCAACAATCTCTGCTTTTAATAGGTTTCTACCTGTTTCATTGTTGTCAGTTTTACCTACATAATACAGGGCGAATGTCTTATAGATATCATTGGCAATCGCAAACAATACACGGATAACTCTATTTTTTCTGAACGAGTTGCTCTTATCCTGATTAAAACTTGTAAAGGTATTGATGTCAGTTAAGACCTTAACCTTTCCATATTCCTCAAAGAATACGAAGCTTCCCTCTAAAATAGAATCATTGAGCTCGGCGTTTGTCAAACGAGGAACTGCATCAACAGCATTTGGGTGAACCCCATAAGTCAAAGACTGGTTATTTCTTGCCCCGGCTGTTGCCCCGCCTACCCACCAAGTGGCTTGCTCTGGTGTCAATGTTGCCCCATCATTTAGCTCATATCCGTTTTTAACGCTGATTACTGTTTCATTGTCAGCTTCTTTGTACTTTGCCAAAACAGCCTGACAATATTTTCCAGTATTATAGCTCAACCTCTTTACAAAAGAAGCGAAAGCTGATTTTGTAACAGCGTCACTTCCATCATAAATAACTACATTAAAGCTCATAGGCTCGAGGGCAGTTAAGAAGCTGGAATATGCTGTTGCTGCAATAGTTCCATTCAAGCCGCCAGTAAGTGGTGCTCCTGATGTTGGGCTTACCAAATCATTAGCCTGCCCGGTAAAATTAACCCAAGCATTATTTTTCAAGTCAGCAACTTTTGCTGGTGTGTTTTCACTAATAGATGTAAAGCTACCAACAACCTGCGAATCCTGAATTACTCCGTCAACTATGGTTGATACTGTAAATACAGCATAAATCCCCTCTGTAACTTCAGTATCAGGGTTTGGTGTAATTACAACAGTAATATCGTTTCCCCTTACACCCAGATATTTTGCAGTTGCTGTTACTTTGCTAATTGTAGCAGATGCAGCCGCTCCGTCAGTTGTTGGAAGCCTATAAACCATAATCTTCGAAGCCCCGGCAGAAAGTGTGGTTCCTAAAAGAATTTCTCGTATAAATCTCAGTTTGTCACTTGTAATGTCATACCCCAGTTTTGGGTAAACATCTTCAAGTGAGTTAATCATAATGAGCTCATCTGTTGCGCCCCAATCCATTTCTCTTGCAATGGCTACAATACCTCTATCGCCAATCGTTGCAAGCAACTTTGGAGAAGATTTGAAGTTAATGTAGATTCCGGGCTGTAACTTATTTTGAGCTTCCCAAGTTCCTCCAGCCATTAGTTATTACCTCCTTTGAAATATTTTGATACGATTTCCGCCGCCTCATTCTTTGAGTATGCATCATTTGGAAGCAATGCCCTCAAGAAATCTGGGTGGTAATCTTTGAATGATTTACTGCGTATTAGTGTTTCAACAGGGAATTTAATTTCTTCCGCTTGTTCCTGAGCCGCAGCGTTCTCAGGTTTAGTTATCTTCGCCATACGATTACCTCCAATCATGTTATGGTTTCATTTAAGTCATCAACCCGCTGCATGAACGGGTCTTTTATGGTTTCTTTTGATACCCTTAAATCAAGCCGCAGCTCATAGTGCATAGCTGATAAATCCATTTTCCAAGTTCTATCATAAGTTCTAATTAAATAATCTTGACCGTCTTTTGTGTACTTGAATGTCTCAAGGACTTCATCCAATATTTCTGCTGCAGCCCTATATTGGTCATAAAGGTCAGGCAAGTCATATTCAACTAAATAAACCAAATCAATGTGCAAGTTCCTCCAATACCTGTTATCAATAGCCTTTTTAATTGTTGACCCCGGTATGTAGTTAATAAACCACGCTGGAAGTTCTGTACCCTGTTGATTGGGGTTATCATAAATAGTTGAATCAGGAAAATGCTCAGCTAAAACATCTGCGAGGGCATTGCTTATGGATGATATATCAATTTTAGGTTTCATTCGAATAGCCCCCTTATCTCAGAGTTTAACTGTTCCAACATCATATCTTTATAAACATTTATGGCTGCTTGCTTCATGTAAATCCCTTTGACATATTTTGTTTTCGTTCCCACCATTATGCCACCCATTTCAGGGTCTACCTTTTCGAGGAGTCCATTGTATGGGTTAATCATTAAGCCGGGAACGAAGTGCATATCCATTCTATGCCCATCATTTAGGTATGAAATATAGTGCATATTGTTCGCCAAAATGGTTTTGTATTCATCACCAGTTACTTCTGGTCTTGAAATACTATCGGAAGCCCAATGAGCTTTTGCTTGCCCGGTTATTGCTCCCGTCCCACGCAAGGCTGTGTCGTTGTTTGGGGGCGTCATCTCGGTGGCTTTGTCAATAGCATAGAGGGTGGCGAGTTCTTGCGATTCTGCTAATATTTTGGGCATATCCGCTCCCTTATTTTTTAAGGTGTTTATCCTATCCCTCATCGCTTTACCAAAGTTTCCCATGAATCCTCCCTCCTTACTTCGTTCTCGATTCCCCGGATAATGCAATTTGCTTGTGTTGGAGGTCTGGCATTGCCCCGCCAAAAGGCTCATAATAATCTGCTGGTTCACCAGCAAAATACCTTCTTGGCTCGCTTGCTTTGCCTATATTGCCACCTCTAATTACAAGCAACTCATCCCCAGTTTGAATATCTTCATTTACATCAATCGCCATCATATCGGCTCTGGTTACTTGTGATGCTGTATCCTTCATTGTTACTGATGGATTTGAATTTCTATATACTCTGCAAGGGATATTTTCTTTAACCAACACTCTTCGCTGCTTTGTGGTGTTGCCCTCTTTATATGATTCGGTTCGCCATACTGTAACGAGGTCAGTGTACCAGTTTTTTATTAAATTAGAAAACATTGATACACCCCCTAAATAATGAACGAGCCACCCATTGAAACGAGTCTCGCCTCGGTTACAAGTAATTGTCCATAGGAAGTTGAATTCCAAGCTCCCCATTTTTCTGTTGCAGCGATTATAGCCTTGTTATCATATGAAACGCTGGCATCGCCCAAACTTGCTGAGCTGGTTAATCCAAGTAATGCCCCTGAATTAGCCGCTTCCCCAGCAGATTTTGATTCTGGTGCATAGCTCTTGAGGTATAATGCTGAGTAATGGGCAATATATAAACCCATTGCAAATCGCCATTTCTCGAACCACCGTGCTTCTTGTATTGCAGCATTTGCCATTGAAATGAATTGCAGCAAAATAGTGGAGGGAACCAAGCAAACATGGGTGCCAGATTCCTCTTTCTTCGTAAACTGCGGAAAATCTTCCTTAAACATTTCTTCGGTATATACCGATATATTTTCGCTCACGATATTTGAAGCTGCTCCTGCAATTCCAAAGAATTGACCCAAGTTCATATGGTTCCCTCCAATCTTTGCTTTTTATGCAAACTGTTGAGATACTTCTTTAACAGCTGCATCTGTCATTTTCTTAATGAGCTTCTTTGTAGCAGTTACATCAAGCCCTTCCTCAGTTGCTTTTGCTTCGGCTGCGGCTTTTGCAGTTGCCTTTGCTTCATCAATAGCTCTTTTCTTTTCTGCTGATTTTTCAGCAGCCTCAGCCTTTGCTTTTGCAGCTGCATCGGCAGCCTCCAAATCAGCATCCTTTGTGGAAACAATGGCAGTAATTGTGCCGTCTTTGCATAGGGCATTAAAATACCAATGTTTTTCAACCCAATCAGGAACCGAGCCTATATAACCTGCAGGAATAGGGAGTGTATCCCCATCCCCGCGAATTTCAACACTTTTCTTACAACTAATAAATTTAGCCATTACTTTTCCTCCTCCATTTCCTTAAATTCCGTCGTAATAACGAATTGGCTGTGTGTAGAACAATTCTACTTCGGAAATGTTAGCCATATACACGCTATCGTATGCAAGAGCATCGATGTTCGGCTGAGTCATAGTTCTGGAAAGAGGTACAAGCTCTTCCATTGCCATGAAACGGTCGTGGTGCACATAAGCCGTCATTCTGTCTGTACCACCTGCGCCAGCACCTTTACAGTATGCTGTTGCCCCGATTACAAGGTCAGAACCATTCTGAGTTGCCACGTTATTTTCAAGCAAGAATGTCAGGATTGTCTTCTCGGCAATCGTGCTCACCTTTATAGTTGCAATATAATTATACTGCTCATAAGGCAAGAGGATGTGGTTCGGAATTGCAGACAAATCGTAATTCGCAGCTGCCCAACCAGCAAGGATTGCATCATTGACATCCTTCAGGATTTCATCTGGTGTCTTATCCTTCCAAGTTGTCTCTGTGCTTGCCCCGGCTACCACGTTAGATGCTACAACTTGAGCATTATTTAGCAAACCAGTTGTGCCATAGTTTTTCATGCCGATGTATGTGTTAGCATCCATGTGCTTGTCATAAGCCAAACGGATACCGTCAGTCAACATCTTATCAAGAGACCTGCCGGTGATATTGCTTCTTTGCATATCAACAAACATAATTCTCATGATTGCACTAAACATATGAGCCTTGAAGGTATCTTTGTCAAGATTAGCCTGAATTACAGGCACCCCATTTGCCCCCGGTGCATTTACTACTCCGTCATTACTGCCCCCGGTAATACCATAATCGATATTAAGAGCTGAAATGAACTCAACCCAGCCACCCCCGGATTTAATAGGGATGTCCCTCGTATAAGTTACAGATGTAAGAGGCTCCCTAATTAGAGGCTCTCTCTTTTCCAATTCGGAGATTAGCATTGCCCCACCATTAGCAATAGCAGCGTCGGTTGTGCGTAAAGGTGCACCAGCCATCGGTCTAATGCCAAAGGAAGAAGGGCTAACTACTCCACCATTAACTGTTCCAATATTTTTCATAGTCTTATTCTCTCCTTTCTTTACGCATTGACTCTGGTCAGAAGTACAAGCTCTGCGACGCCATTAGCATCCGGCGAGCCACCCCACTGAGCATTTGTCAATTCAATACTATTGGTACTATCTGCGGTGGCTTCGAAATCACCAATAGCTTTACCAGTAGCAGCTACAATTCTAACATAAACCTTTCCGCCAAGAACCGGGGTTCCAACCTTACATATAACATTAATACTGCCTCTTTCAAATACAGGAACTGGCTCATCTACTACATAAGCCCCGCCTGCATTTTGGTTGGTATAATTTAGGGCAGATTTAATTTCTCTGGAAGCAACCCCAACGAAATCAGCTGCTGTAAATGCATCAGTTACATTTTTAACCCCAACCACCGTGTTCTTTGTTCCCTTCATTACTGGGCTTCCAAATACGATGTTATCAGCCCCCACGTTTGCACGAGTATTGATAATCATATCTGGCTGTCTGCCATAGGAACCTGCGAATCCATGATTCATTGTTTTTCCAAAAGTCTTTCCAGACATATTATTTCGCTCCCTTCTTCATGTGAGGGTTCAGTTTATCATATGCAGCCTGTTGTGCATCGATATCAAGTACCCCACTATTATATTTAGCATCATTTGCATTCTTTCTCGCTGCGCCAGCAGTGGCTTTCATAATGTTAGCCATTGTGCCCTTTGAGCCGATTTGGTCTTTCACTGATTTAAGCAATGCATCGGTTACACGCTTTCTTTCGGCTGAATCCTTAATTGCCGCAATAGCAGGTCTCGCATTTTTAAGCATTGCAATCGCCGCATCCTTTGCAGCTGATTCAAGTACGGAGTTATCAGAACCAACTTCATCCATTGTTTCTGCATTTACTGTCAATGCTTCTTCTTGCTCTGCCATATCCTCATCCTGCATATCGCCGTCTTCATCGACGTCCTTGCCGGTGAGTTCCTCAATCATTGCTACAATAGGGTCATCAACTTCCCCATTTGGTTCCTTTGCTTGATGCTGGGCTAAAAGGTTCTTGATTGCGCTAATTACATCATCGCCATCTTTTACCTTTTTATCCTCAACCTGAACCTCTTCCTCTTTTTCCTTTGCCACTACCGGGGGAACCTCTGCATCTGAAGTCTTCTGCATACCTTTCACAGCAGCAGTTAGCTCTTTGATTACAGAAACCAGTTCGCCCTCTCCTGCGAATGCCTCGTCTTTCACTGGCTCTTTTTCTTCTCCGCTCTGCATACTTTCAATAGCTGCAGCGGCGTCTTTTGCCATATCCTCAAGCTCGTCGGTCGTTTTCGCATCTCTGACGCTTCTACCGAATAGATTTAGGATAGAGCTAATTTTGTCCGTTTTCTTACTCATAAGCCTTTCTCTCCTTCCATATTGAATAGGTTTAGATACTGCCGCTGGAACAGAATCCTTTATGCAAACGCTTTTCCCAGCTCGCCCTTCATCTACAATGGCGATATGGTTTCCACGTATTTGCCTCTGTGAATATGAGCCGTCATCATTTTGGGCATAATTGCAAGAATACCCGCTTGATACTTCTCGGCGCAGATTGTTTTCTACTACATTTATCAGATTTGGGTCTGTAATAACAAGGTCAGCCATCATTTTATCAGCGTCGGCTCCAGTCCCTCTTCTAACATTTTGTGCGTGCCCTTTTGAATAATTTGAATAGTTGTGAGGTTCGACATCATCTGGCGGGTGACCATCTGTTACAGGTTTTCCCTCAAACGATGCAATCGCTGCTAATTCAAATAATGCATCAGCATCCCTCATTACTCTTACCGGGTCTGGGCTGTCAGTTGTTAGCCCTAATTCCTCAGCTAAGTATTGCATTTCGCCAAGTCTCCCAATAGGTACATTCTTACATATCAAATATCCTTCAGGTGTTTTTACAATGTTCGGGGAAATTTGTCCCCCATAGTATGCAAGTCTCATTCGGGTTTCCCCTCCTTTATTTATTTTACACCCGGAACCAATAGTTCCTGATTTGCTGTTTGACCTGTTACTGCCTTAAACATAAGGTCGGTAATAATAACATCATGGTCATTTTCATCATTCATTATTTCAGCAAGTTTTGGAATATCTTCTGGTGGGGCATATGCAAGACATAAAGTATATAATCTAATTGCCTCATTTTCAGAGGCTTTTGCCCTTTCCAGAGCTTCTATATATTTTTCATTCATTGCTTAACCACCTCTCTAAATAAAGAAACACCATAAAGACATCGACCCTCATCGAAGTTTTCATAGTGTTTTATAGTTTTTAATTTACACGACTATTATAACATAATACGAATAAACATTCAACAGTTTTCTGAAGAAATATTCAGATTTATTTTTGAGCTTTTAATGCCTTATTCATCTTCCTATATTCCTGCTGCCATTGCTTGTATTTATCGCCGCCAGCCACCTTATGCTTTAAGAATGTTTGGAATGTTTTTGGCATCTTATCCCCCAGCACAGTTTTATACCTTTTGAATTGTTCGAAGTCATTTAATAACTTTGACCTGCCCTGCTCTTTATCCCGGTATGCTTTTATTTGGGCTTTGCTCCTTGGGTCAACTGTTTCAGGGTTCGTTTCGAAACTACTGAATTCCCTTATCCGTCTTAACTCATCTTCGCTTCGCCCAGCCTCATAAAATCTTATCATGACGTGCAAGCAGTTCGGGTGTATATTTAGCCATGTATTATCTAAATCATCAGAGCCATTTGGGTCTACTTTGCCAAATGCCCTTGCAAGGGGCGGGTAATTTGGGTCTTTACCACTGCGGCTATATACTCTGCCCTCAAGGGGTGCACATATTGGGCATGTGGTTCCGTGGCTACTTATTTGATATAGGTCATGGGATTCATCTGCAAACAGTACCCCCAGATTCGTTGCCTGTCGGCTTGTGGTTCTGGTTGCCATGTCAGCATAACTCCTCAATGACCAATCCCTTCCTGCCTTGTCTGTAAATGCCACAATACCCTTTTCCTCCATAGTTTTGAGGAATTGCTTTTGTGCTGCCCCTATACCAAGCTCGCTGGCTTCCCCGGCGGCAACTTCTTCTAATATACTTGACCTAAATACATCTGGTTCCCTTCGCCCAAGTATCAATGAATCCTGCCAAGCCTTTTGTATCCCTTTATTAGCAGTAATCGATGCTTCCGTTATCTCAGCCATTAAATTATGAACAAGTTTATCCACAACATTTCGCTCAATGGTTGTCAATGCTGTTGCATTTTTATATCCTACCAAATGTCGCTTGCCCATTAAGTACTGGTCTTCAATGAGGTTCGGTACATACTCCCATGAATCATCAATAAGGTTTTGAAGGGTTTTCTGTACCCTTTCCAATTGAGCCTCGTGGGAGTATATAACCTGCCCTCTTTCCTTCTTGTATCCTATAATATTGATAAGGTCTTGTTCTGCCCGGAGGAATAGTTGACGAAGCTTTGCCATCTCTTCTACATATGGAACAGGCTTGAGTGTTTTGGTTGCTTTGAGAGCCTTTGGTATCTTCATCAATATCACCTCCTGCTAATTAACCTCAGCGACGCTGCAAATGGAGGAAATAATTCCTCGTTGATTTGTTTAGGGTTCTTCCATAAAGGGTCGGTCATTTCATCGCTACTGCATTCTGGCTCGCCCTCGTATTCATTGCATAGGAATATGTGTGGTTGCCCATATTGAGCCCCAAGCCCTTTTAATTGTCCTAAATTAGTGAGCTTTGTCGGGGTAATGCCAAACTCTTCTTGGGTTTCCCTGATTGCTGCTTGCTCGGGTGTTTCGCCTTCTTCCACATGCCCCCCGGGTCCACATAATAGATTATTATCGGTTCTTTGCCCAGTTAGTACCAATCCATCATTGTTCAGAACCAGCACCCCAACTGTTGGCTTTGTGTCGCTTGATTTGGCGGCTTTTTCTTCCCCCAGAGGTACTGTCATACCTTTGGTCTGTGGGGCTTGATTCTCATCTTCAATGTCTTCGTCATCTTCTGGGTATCCAAAGCCGCCGCCTGCCATTAATCCTGCCATAGGGTCATTCATAGCCATTAAATCCTTTGCCCATACCCCAGCCCCTTGCTCAACCATTTCATCTGTAATATTTGAGAACATTCCAGTTGAATCCGTCAAGTTGGTCAGCTCTTTCATAAACGCTTCCTGCGTCATTCCATTTGCATTAAATACCTCAATCAAGGAGGCTACCTTTTTCTGGATGATATTTGCCTTTTCATCCTCGCTCGGCGTCCTAATTGATTCGAATGTAAAGTCAAGGTCATCAGGTATCTCGCCCCATGCTGATAATGCCATAATAGGCAATAGCCTCTCAATAATAGGACGGAATGTTGCTTCCCTCAATTCCTCTATATAATCATAATAGTTTTGGAGGTCGCTTTCCCCGGTTGCATTCATACCCGCCGGGCTTCTTCCAAATAACTTTGTTACTGGTATTCTTGCTGAGCCAGCCACGTCCATCATAATGCTATCATACACCTCTGCAAGCCCAGAAAAGCTATATTGGAGCTGCTTAACATTATCGCCCTTGTTTACCATCTTGACCCCAAGGTTGCTTTCCAGCACGCTTTGAGCTTGTATTAAGTTCCAGAACCTTACTTGAGCTTGGTTGCCCCCTACTGCAAACAACTGGTCAAGGTTATCCATCTCATACACTGATAAATTAGCTCGGAAGGTCAATGATGCTATATTTGCTGATACATTATCCCTCTTTACTATTTCATCATAGATACTCTCAATTTCGCTTTGACCCCAGTATTGCTCAACTATCTTTTCCCAGTATGGCAGTTCTCTGCCTATAAAACGAATTACCCTGCTATGGTGGGCTCGCTGTGTTACCACGCCCATTTCATTTCTTATTTCATAATATGCTGGTAATCCATAATCTGGGTCTGATATATCCTTAATTAGTTCCATGTCTGGGTATACCCCGCTCCAACGGTCTACTATATATAGCCCTTTGAAACTGTCTGGAGTTATTGTATCCAAATCAAGTGGTTGGTCTATTTGGTCTTCTTGCCCTGCGATAAGTATTAGCCCAACTGCCCCTCCATAAAGCCTACCCCATTTCATCCCGTCAACGATTGATTTTCGCAGCCTTGTTTGCCTTTGCAACTTCTCAATCTTATCATGGTATTCAGGGGCAACATTACTTCGAACCTTGAACCACTTTTTAACCATATCCTCAGGTACAGTTCCAATAATATTTTGGATTATCCAGTTCCCTCGGTACAAGCTATTTAACAAGGCATAGTTCTGGGTCAGCCTTGTCAATGGGTATTCGGTTGATTCGAGCAGGTTTTGTGTCCCAAATCCCAGCCTTGCAGTTGGATTGCTAAATGCGTCCAATGTCTTTTTTGGTTCCGTCATTGTTACCGCAGCATCATATGCCGCTTTCGATGTTGGGGTCAACCCATTTGCCCCTGTTTCAAATAAAGGCTGTTTTTCATTATTAGCCATTATGAGCTTACCTCCTTCTCTATGCCAGTTCTCCAGCTTGGCAGTTTTGTATAACAATAATATCTCAATGCATCTGGTCCGTGGTCTAATTGTTTAACTGGCTTTTCCTCGCCTCTCTTTGCCGCCTTTTCATCCCAAGCATATACCCTCATTTCCTGTATAAGCCCCTCACATCTATCTCGGTGGATTTTTATTAGCCTGTTTGATAGCATGGTACTGACTACCCTTATCCCATTTGATACATCATTATCTGCCGGGGTTACATAGAATAATCTATTTTGGAGCTCTGCCTTAAAACTTGCTGCCGAGGGGTCTACTACAATTTCGCATTGGTAATCGTTTCCCATGAACCCAACCATGTCTTCCCCATACTGGCTATCCGTCTTCTGTTGCATTGTTTCCCGGCTATCCCACCTGTATTCATTATCCACCCATATGGTTTCCCCATCATCATAGATATCAAGGAATACACAGGGGTTCGTGGTTCCATAGTCAACTGCTATTGTCCTCTGGGTTAAATGCTCAAGGTTACTTGGTTTTGAATGGTCATCATATATATTATCTTCATTGAACATATCATATACAACACCCTCGGCTAAACATCGCTCCCCTAATATATACCGCCTATAAAATATCCCGCTGTATTGTTTCTTCAGCTCTTCTTTACGCTCAGGAGGTATTGCATTATTATCATCGAGGGTAAAATGCCATAAATAGAATCCTGCCAGTTCTTCCTTTTCATACTTATCTATAAAATCAACATATATGAAATGGTATGGGTTATCTGGGTTCAATGTCCACATATTCTTACGGTCGCTGGATACAATGGTTCGCCTAAATGCTTCCTCTATAAATGAGCGTGGATGCAAGTTTACCTCGTCTGCATACCAGCCCCCGGCTGTTAATCCACGAAGTGTTTGATAACTTCGTTCATCATTAGCCCCGAAGCAATAGCAGGTTTTGGTTTCCTTCCCTGTATGGATGAGCAGTATTCGGTTTCCCTCTCGGTCTACCTTGTATTCCCCTGCCGCCCCTAATATAGATAAAAGACCAAACTCTCCGCCTATGACGTTACGATATAGGGTGGCGATTGTTTTGCCAGACATAATAAAATACTGCTCTTTTGACTGGGCTACATATCCAACCCAAGCCAAACAACTTGCCACGGTTTTGCCGCTTCTTACAGCCCCTTCCCAGCAAGTTAGATATCCTGTTTTCTTTATGCTATTTATTGCCTTCTTTGTCAGGGGCTTTACCCTTAACTCACTCATTCCCTCAGCTCCCCTTATTCGGATTCGTCACCCCAAATCGCATACAATGTGGTGTTTTGTGCAATCTCTATATCATCCCCTGCAACATAACTGTCCCCATCACCTGTTGCTTTAGTATTCCATTCACTAAATACCTTATCAGCAGGAGGTGTTACCCCCTTTGCATTTTTAACAACTAACTTGGTCCCACCCTGCGCTTCAATAGTACCTGCCCCGCCATTTGTGTCATATTCAAGGCTGTGTGATAGCCCAGACAATGCCACAGTAAACATTATTTGTGAGCCCCCATTAAATTCGCAGGTGTTAATCCCACTAACTGTCCTGCCCTTCAATTCCTCTTCTGTAACAATTTCTTCAATTTCTGTTATATCGGTTCCTGTAATAATCTTCATTGTTATCCACCTTTCTTTTAATAAATTTAATTTGTTTCATTCTTAATTACCTCAAGGAAATCTGCTAATAAGCCAGTATCATTTTTAACAGGCTTTTTCGCCTCTTCCCTGCGAAGTTCTAATTCCTCTCGTTTCAAGCGAAGCTCTTCCAGTTTGAGCTGTTTATCTATAATAATCCCAAAGACAGTAAATAAGCCGCCGAGCGATGTCTTTGCTATCCGGGCGTCATCATTTGCAAGCTCTAAATATTTAGTGGTAATTGATTCTATGGTTGCTGCATGGGCTTCCATCACCTCAAATACACTATTGGTTACAGCTTCTCTCTTTGCTGCCCTTACTTCCTTCATTGCCGGGTCGCTTAAAATACGATACACATATGGTTTACTTATGCCATACATTTCAGCAATTTGGTCAGTATCCATTCCATCCTCATAATACTGCACAATCTGCAGCTTATCTTCATGCTGAATGAGTGCCCGTTTGGAACCCCTTTTTGGTTTGGGGGTGGCTGCAGCCGTCAAGTGGTTTTTCTCGTTATCTGAGTTATTATCTGAATCTTTATCTGAGTTTTTCTTATTACTTAAATTCTTATCTGAGTTCTTATCTGGAGTTTTGTTGTTATCATTATTTAAGTTTTCTGAGGTTCCTGAGTTCTTATCTGAATCCTTATGTATAGTCTTATTGTTATCTCTATATATGGTTTCATTACTACCTGAGTTCTTATCTTTGTTTGGTTGTTTATCCTTATTAGTATTCTGTATAGTCTGATTGGTTACTTGTTTGGTCTGTTGCTTGTGTGTAGCTTGTGGTGTTTCTATCTTATCAAGGTTCTGCCTTGTATTATTCTTCTTGGTTGTTTTGGGTGTTGTTTTCTTTGTTACTGTCTCAAGTGTTAAATCTATATATTTCTTTGGTTTGGAGTTAGTATCTGTTTCATCTTGTTTGGTGTTTTCTTCTCTGTTCTCTTTCGCCGATTTTTTATTTCCGCTTGCCATTGATACTTTCCTCCTCTCCTCCTCTCCTCCTTCTCCGCCGGGTTACTATCATTATTAAGGCAGATTCTTTTCTTCCATTATACATTATTATTATCGAAAATACAAGATGATATTCAAGAAGGATATAAAAAGTTCCTGAACTCTAATTGTTCAGGAACTCATTCTTGGTTGTTTTTATTGTATTGTTTAATCCCTTACTGGAAGTGGTATGCCTATTTCTCCGCTAAATAACTGTACATTTCCCTGTTGTATCTGTATTAAGCTGTGTGGGTCTCCATTATCGTGAAGCCATTCATTTAATGGTTTTGCTAATTCTTCTAATTCTTTCATCATCTGTTCATTCGTCTTCTTCTTTTTTCTATTTCCCGATTTTTCATTTCTTAATAGGCATTCTATCGCTCCTACTGCTACTGCGGCAACATGGGTCAGTTCTCTTATCATATTATCGACCCCGCCTTTTGCTCTTGCCTCTTCCCCATTATTAAATACTGTTTCATTTACTGCTTCGCAGTATTCCCCAAACTCTTCGCCGAGTATACCCGTCCAGAATTGTGGAGGATGATTTTGCTCTCCCCATTTCGTATCCTGTCTATTGCGTTCATTATTCACTAAATTTAGTGCTTCTTGCCTTGTATCCATTACTTGCCCTCCTCCAATTCCATCTCTATAATTGTCATTATAGCATAATTTGCCATGTCTTTCAATGTATCTATTACTGATTCATCCTTTACCTGTTGCTGATTTCCCTTTAATGTTAATGCCCGAAGTCTATTTAGTTTATCCTCAAGCCTTATACATGGCATCGCCATTCCATATGTTTCATATGATTTACCAAAGCTGTCATCATAATCCTTATTCTTCTGTTCATATAGGGTATTCAACTCTTCGCATATTTCTTTGTGTTTCTCTACCTTTTGTTCAAGTTTACTCATTATGCCACCTCTATATCCTCAAATAATGCCGGGGCTAATTGCTGCAGTTCTTTTAATAATGGGATTGCCACTTCCCTTATTTGTGGGTGTGCCACCTTTGCAGTTCTTAACTTAAAAAAATGTCTCCATTCCCGAATGTTCATTGTTACAATTATTTCTGTCTTCAGGCTGTTTGGTAATACGCTGCGGGCTTCTTGTGGTGTTGCCCCTAAATTTAATAGCATAAAGTAATTCTTCTCAGCCTGTTCCATCGCATGGAGCCATATAAAATACTTATTTCCAACCCCTTCTTCACCGTCTTTGAAAAAGCATGGACGAATAACTGTTATTTCATTTCCAAATTTATCCTTGCCATAATTGCAGTATCTTGTGCTCTCCTGTGCATAACTGGCAATCCTATGTCTAACTATTTCATGGCTGACGCCCCGGTCAACTATAAATTTAACTGTTATTGACCTATGCTCAATCATAGCTTCATGCCCGGCTTTAATTAGGTTTCTAATAAACTGCTCAGCGGATGTTTCCGTAATTCTGTCCTCACTTTTATAACATACCCTGCCCGCTACCTCTATATCTATGAGCATTTGGTTATCTACTGGTGTCAGTATTTCATATCCTGCATCAATTATCTTCAATATTTATCCCTCCTGTTATTTTACATCTGGCTTGGCTGTGAATGCCCATTCACCATTTTTAACTGCTTTTCCGCCCTCGGTTAAAACATCATATGGGCTAAAATTGAAATCAATTTCATTGTATGCTTCTGCCTTTGGGATATTTATCACATACATAATGGATTTGGTTTCGCCTTTAATAAATTCCATTTGTTCAATATTGATAATATCCGGGTCATCTGTCATTATAGCAAACTGTGAGGTATCAACCCCTGTATATTTTGCTTCAAGTTTTGGAAATATTGAATACCTATTATCATCTATTGGCTTCCAATTTGTTGCCGCTTGCTTTATAAGGGTTAATGGCTCATTGGCTGTAAATTCAACCCTGACTATCAATAGTGTACTTCTTAACTCGGGTTCAAATATATATCCATCGGCTGACTTCAGTTCCTTTGTAGAGAATATCTCTTTAATTGCAAAGGTTCCGATATCGCTAATTGTTTCAACTTTGCCCAACTCATATGGCATTGCCGCCGCTTCTTTTTCCGCCGGGGGCTTAATGCTATTGATTATCCCAAATGCCATACATAATACAAGTAATAGCGAACCAAATATAATGATTTTCTTCTTGTTACCCTTGCTGGGCTTTGCCACTTTAATCGTTTTCATAGTTTACATCTCCTTTATAATTTTTATAGGCTGCTTGCTTGAACCACTCAATCCTTATCTGCTGGGGGTTCTTAATACCAAATAATTTTAGTTCTTCATCTTCAAATAATACTATAACATCGCCATATCTGAATAATCTACCAAATAATGATTGCTGGATGTTAATAGTTTTTATAAGGCTCCAAGGCATTGCCTTTGGTTTATTCCCTCTTGACCTTATAAATAATAGAGCCTCTACAAATCCATATCTATGCCGGAATTGTTTTTCTATGCGCTTTCCTATCCATAACCCGCATACTGCACTAATTGATATTCCTATCATCGGCTGCCCCTTTATTGTGAATATCTGGGCTATTGCTAATAATAGCATCGGAGCCATATAATAACCCCAATAAAATTGCCTTTTCAACTTTATCCCTCCTCTGTTATTTGGTCTTACTAATTCGCACGTGGGGCATACCTGCCGACCTTCTGGTACATATGCCCCACAACATACGCATCTGTCATCCATTGTTTTATACCTCATATATTAAATTTGGTTATTGATAATCTTAATTACCTGTTCAATCTTATTTCGCCAAGGTCTTAATGCCGCCAATTTATTTCTGCCCTCTTCCAAATTAAACTCTGCAATCATACTTCTACAAACATCCTCAATATCCTGAAATGCTGTTGTATTTGATTCCAACGATGCTTCATACGAACCCAAATCTGTATTAGTTTTCACCTCGTTTTCATCTGCGGCTTTTTCCAGCCCTTCTACTAACTCTCTGAAATATCTTGCAGCATCATAGCCAAGTTCCTTATCGACTAAATATTCAAAATCCCTTGGCTCAAATATTGTTTCTGGCTTGCCACTAATCATTAAAACTTCTGCCATATTTAATCTCCTTTCCCTGCGGTTACAGGGGAGGTTCCCCCCCCCTTTTTTTTATAAGCTATGAACCAAAACCCTACAATGTAATCTCTGTATATTGTACCCGCCAGCTAAAATTGTTTCCACTTTTGCCTTTCCTTCTTTTCCTATAACTATTCCATCTAATGCCATCCCGCTACATCTTATATTCATCCAGTCTGTTACTTCCCCGGTTATTTCGTTTATTCTGTAGTAAAGGTCAATTATTAAATCCTTTGCCGATTTTTCGTTGTCTTTGGTTATCTCGCTATCAGTTTTTCGCATCATATCAAAGTCTGCTCTGGTCTTGCCCTTTGAAAATTCTTTATACCCAAGCTCTTTATAGTCATTTTGTAACTTTGCCCTTCTTTCAAAATCATAACCATTCCAACGCTCAACCAGTTCTGCCTGCATTTCTTTCATTGAATCAGGTATTTCTGTAATCATTACTCTTTCTCGTTCCAACTCACCCGCTAACTGCTTTTCATACTTTTCAATGGTTTTGTTGGTTTCTGAAATTTCTTTCCCCAACCTCTTGATATCTTCTTGTAACCATTTAATCTCGTACTCATCTTTATTACCCTTTGAAATCCACTTTTCTTTTTTAGTAATGGTTACCTGTTTTTTATTAACCTTTTCCTGCGCCTTTTCTATTCTTTGTTTCAATTCGTAACTTGTCATTTTCTTATCCTCCTGAGTTTTTATAGTTTTTATATTTCCTACTGACAATATTATATAACATATTGTTCAAGATTGCAAGAGGTTTCTCGAAAATTTATTAAATTATTTCTCTATAATGACACCCTTCTGCCAACTTTTCATAATCCTTATCTAATAGGTTTAGATACTTAATTATTCCACCGGGGGTGAGGTCGTATCTTATCTGAACTATGCTTGAAAGCATTTCATCCATATCAGGGTTACTGCTACTAACTGAAACACTCATTGGTTCTTTTTGCCCAATTGCATATGCAAGCTGTACTTCTATAAATGAAAGGTCAAATTCTCTTACAAGGTCACAAGCTATTTGTCTCACTATATATGCCCCGCTCCTGTCAACCTTGCTTGGGTCTTTCCCACTGAATGCTCCGCCGCCTACCGGGCAATATCCCCCATATTGGTCGCATACTATTTTTCTTCCTGTTAGCCCACAATCGGCTGCCGGTCCACCTATTGTCCAGCTCCCTGCCGGGTTTACTGTTACCCCAACAGTATCTGGAACTCCCATTGTTTTTAGTATGCCTTTTATATTGCCTTCTATGTGTTCATATGTATTCTCTTTATGGCAAGCACTAACAAGAATCTTCTGAACGCTGTTCATATCTGGCGGCAAATCTAAATCAACTGTCACTTGGCATTTTGCATCGCCTTTGAGGATTGTATTTGGGTTATTGATAATATCATCTTCAATAGCTGCAATTATTTTATTTGCAAGGTCAAATCCAAATGGAAGCATACTTTCAGTTTCTGAGGTTGCATACCCATACATCATGCCTTGGTCTCCTGCTGCCATATCTACCCCTGTGCCGACGCCATTTGCTATTTCTGGCGATTGTGTTTCTATAAGGTTGACTATATTGCCAACTGTATACCCAAGCTTGTGTGCTACTTTGTGGGCTTCCTGAGCATAGTCCACATTGGATTGTGTGGTTATTTCCCCGGCGAGTACAACTGTTGTCCCCTTTACTAATACCTCGCACGCCACCCTGCTTGTTTTATCTTGTAATAGACAAGCTCTTAATATTGCATCGCTTATTTGGTCTGCATATTTATCCGGGTGCCATTTACTTACTTGTTCTGTACTAAATAATTTCATATTATTCCTCCTTTATTTTATTTCTATGCCCAATTCGTTCTTAACTGTTTCAAGTACATCATCAAGGCTCAAATAATCTTGATTTATACTATCAAATAATTCCTCAACATCTTGCATAAACCTCTGTGCCCTAACTTTTCCAAATCCCAATTTATCGTGCAAGCATAAAGCAACTGCAGCACTATACTGGAGAACTGTATAAGCTATTGCATTTTTAGATTCAATTTCCTGAATAACCTTGAGGTCTTTATGAGTTAGTTTTTGTTTCGATAATGCCCTTCTTTGTTTTCTGTTCATCTGATTTCACCTCGAATAATGGCTTTGCCATACTTTCTGCCATGTATTTTCGATAACATATAATCCCAAACCCCCGCTCTATGGATTCAATGTCCTTTAATTTCCTGTTACACCTGCGGCATACAGGCACCTTCTCTTTTTTAATCTTTACATCCGGGGCTTCCATATTTCATCCCTCCTTCTTATCTGTAATATAGAAAATCGAAAGGAATAGTAAACTACTATCCCTTCCAGCCTTCCTTATTTTTTCCTCGGGTTCAATAATTTTGATTTCGAGTATTTTCCATTATCGCCGCCCTCACGTCTATAACAAGAATAGCTGCATTGTATTTTCATTTTAGCCCTATACATATGGCAGGGAGCTGGGATAAACTCCTTGCCACAATAACTGCATTTTCTAAATTCTGAGTTCATATTATAGAACCTGAGTTAACACATAATCAATCGACATATCTTGCTCAATAGCCCCGGTCTTAATCCCTTTTTCAACCTCTCGGATTTTCATTATGCTATTAACAAGTTCTCCGATATTGTATTGCCCAATTTTTTCTTTTGCTAATTTTACTTGGAAAGGGGTCAATCCTGTTCTATTGCATATTCCTTCCCCAGACCCGGCGGATTGTACTAACAACATCGCTCTCATATTGTTATATAGTACGCTTAAAATGGCAATTGGGCTCTCGCCTACTGCAAGTGATTGACGCCATAAATCGAAACATTTATCAACATTCCTGCGGCATATTGCATCAACTAAATCAAATATCGCATCCTTTGGGGGAACGAAGAATAGGTTTTCATCAACAGCCTTTTTCATTGCCTGTTCAATGTTTATTTTTAGGGCTGTTGATAGGTTGCTTAATTTATTACATTCAAGCAATATTCTGCTGTAATCGCATTCGCATATTTCAGCAAGCCTTTTCGCTGATTGCCCCTCAAGCCCTATTTCCTTTTTAATATATTTAGCAAGAACTTCTGGGCTCATTTTTTCAAAGGTTGTTATCGCATCTGTGTGCCTTTTATAAAATTTACTTCTTTTATCAAGAGATGTGAATATAAGGACTACAACATTATCACGCTGCACCGAGCCATTATTTAGGCTTTCCCATACCTTTTCTGCTGCTAAATATTCTTTATCATCTCTAACTACATAACAGGAATTCTTACTTGCAAAGGAGTGATTCTGCATTTTTCCATAAATTGATGATACTGAATCAACCCTTTTCAAATTACCTACAATCTCGCCCATCTTCTGCAGGTATATATCCATAATAGCAACTTCATCACCTGTAAATATGTATAGGGGAAGGAGTTTATGCTTTGTGATGTGTTTCTTCAGTTCTGGTAATTGCATCCTCTGACCTCCTTAAATTTACTTTCTTCGCCTTTTGCCAAAAGCCGGGTGCGCTTTTACCCTTGTTTTCATATTGCTTCATCAAGGCTTTATATCTTTCCTGACCCATGCTCATTACTTTCATCTTTCGTTCTTTTTCAATCCTGCATAACAACTCATCAACCTTTTCCGCCGGGTAATAATATCTGGGGTATTTTCCTTTTAAGTCTTCCCTGTATGCCTTTTCCCCTACCATTATATTATATCGATAACTGAGCTTTTCTTTGCCCTTGTGGTCGCTTATTCTGATACTATTTGCTACCCCATAATCAAGTTTCAAATAAACTGATTGAGTGGAATAGGCATTATATCGATGAACTACAAATCCTGCTTCAACTAATTTCTGAGCCACTTCTGTTGCCAAATCCCTAATGTTCATTATTCCACCCCCTGCCATACTTTTCTCATTGCAAGTATCCACATATCTATTGTCGATGATTTATTTATTCCTGTTACTGCAAGCTCTGAAAGATATTTACTGGTTGCCCTCATGCTGGCTAAATACTGGGCTGCATAATCTGGCTCGGTATCAATTCTGTTTCTGCATATTGCCATTACTGCCCGCATAAATAGAGTTATATCCCAGCCGCCGTCATCCTCTTTATAACTTAATTTTGAGCCTATTTTGAAAGCATTTGCTCCATTTACTACCCCAATATTATCAATAACTGTTTCAATATACTTATAAAAATCTTTCATATTATATCGAACAAGAGTATCAACATCGCCGGGTACTTGGCAAATCTCTGAAACAATAGCCTCCTCATAATCGCTCAAACAGAAATTGGTTGTTTCCCTATTTGCATATTGAATCAACTCATCTGGAGTATAAGGGTTTATTCTCATAATTGTTCCACGGCTTCTTAATGTTGCCAATGTTTGCTGTTCATCCTGTATTGTCATTATAAAATAGGCTTTTCTCGGTGGTTCTTCTGTTACTTTCAATAGTGCATTCTTTGCAGCTGGGCTCATTTTATCAGCATCCGGCAATAAATAAATCGTCGGTTCGCTTTGCTTATATGCAAGAGGAATTATTTCTCTAATTGCATCAACTTTAATATCTGATGTGACTAATGTTGCCCCAGCTTTTTTCGCTATATAAGAGGCTATCATTTTCCTTCCTGAGTTCTTTGCCCCTACAATAATTATAAAGCGGGGAAGGGCAATATCTGCCCCGCCCGTCATTTTATCAATATGTCTGGTTAATTCCTTTTGTCCTATCATTCAACCTCATCCTCCCCCTTGCATAGCAGAATCAATGTTGCCTCAATTAATGGTTTCGGTGCTGTTTCCCATTTGATATCTGCATTGAGTTTAATAATTGAATCGAGTAATGTATGCAAGAATTCGAAATCATCATCTGCATAACTTTCGAGCTCTGTTTGCAATGTTGAAGGAATTTGCAAATATTCGAACCCGCCTAACAAGTCATATTTGCAAAGGTCAAGGACAAAATAACTGTATTGTTTTATGAACTGCTTCAAGTCCATTCCTGCCCTGTATGCTTCCTCAATAATTGTAACAACTTCTGCCGCCTTCATATCAAGTATGGCATTGGTTAAATTCAACATTGTACTGTAATCTATTGTGCCGAGGGCTTGTACCACATTATCCATTGTAACATCTTGTGAATAACTAATACATTTATCAAGCAATGTTATGGCGTCCCTCATTCCTCCGTCTGCTAATTTAGCAATATACTCAAGGGCTTCATCTTCATACTCTATTAAAACATTATCTCCGGGCTGGATATCATTTCCCCTTGATTCACAAATATCCTCATTTTCCCAAGCCAAAATGTTCTTCAATCTATCCACAACCGAGGCGAATGTAATCCTTTGGAAATCATATCTTTGCACCCTGCTGAGAATTGTTGCAGGTATTTTTTGGGGGTCTGTTGTACAGAATATAAATAATGTTTGAGCTGGCGGCTCCTCAATGAGTTTCAACATTGCATTCCATGCCCCGGTTGATAGCATATGGCACTCATCGATTATATAAACCTTATAAGGTGCATCCAATGCCTTAAATTTAGCATTGTCAATAATTTCCCTAACATTTTCCACGCCATTGTTACTGGCTGCATCAATTTCAATTGGGTTTCCTTTTCTGCCATTAATTTCATTGGCAAAGATTCTGGCGCAGGTTGTCTTCCCTGTTCCTGCGCCCCCGGTAAATAGATAACAATTTTTATGGGTATTGGTTTTTAGCTGTTCCTGAAGTATCGTTTTAATTGAGCCCTGCTCTACAACATCATCGAAGGTCTGAGGTCTGTATTTAATTGCAAGTGATAGTGCCATTATTTTCTACCCCCATTCATTATGCTTTGCATCATTTCTTCAAAATCTGACCTTTCATCATCGTCATCAAATAAATTCCCCAAAAATTTTTCTAATACTTTCATAGGGTTCTGCTTCATTTCTTCAACCTCTGCATGGCATTTTTTCATATTGTCACAATATTCTGCAAAGGTTATGCCCTGATACTCGGCTAATTTTTCAATCATAGTATGGATACCTGATTCCATTGCAGGCAAGGAACCCTCCATAGAAAGTTCTGTACCCGCCTGACTTGTTTTAATAATAATTTCGCTGTTCATAATGTCCTTTTTCATATAATTAATCCTCCTTAAATTCAATAGCTTGCCCATTTTCAAGTACATAAAAGATATCTTCTTTAATGATTTCTCCGTCAATTTCGAATGCCTTGACTTGTTTTAGTTTTCTATCACAAAATCCAACTTCTTCCCATTCTGCTAATACAATCCAGCACCCAATCTTTCCTTTTGCTTTTGCTTGCATACCCAAAGCACATGCTATAGATTCTTTTCCTTCAACCGTTGCCGCCGAATAATCGCCTGTATTGGTTGCCGCCGAATAATTGCCTGTATTGGTTGCCGCCGATTTATTGCCTGTATTGGTTGCCGCCGATTTATTGCCTGTATTGGTTGCCGCCGATTTA
>ENA-UOOK01000359-UOOK01000359.1-fermentation-metagenome-genome-assembly--contig:-NODE-359-length-59561-cov-5.675125_pt1 | contig 59561 bp, 48 predicted proteins | sample MGYA00245777_ERZ724023 | MGnify/ENA primary metagenome ERZ724023 (study PRJEB28704, sample SAMN03018312) | fermentation metagenome | biome: anthropogenic terrestrial biome; feature: soil; material... | reverse complement strand
AACTATTTCAATCTAGCATGTTTTTTTAAAAAAACATGCTAGATTGAAATAGTTAGCCGAAGTGGCGGAACGGCAGACGCGCTGCGTTCAGGGCGCAGTGGGCAATAGCCCGTGTGGGTTCAAATCCCACCTTCGGCACCAATACTATCTTAACCCTCATTACTACAGGTTCTTCATAAGGAAAGAAGCGAAATGATCACGAACATAAATTTTGCGCGACTCCACGGTCAAATGGAAAGATCGGGCAAAGCAGAGCGGCCGCCTAAGCCGTTCTTTTTTATTGCACAAATCGTGCGGCCTTAAATGATGGCTTTCATAAAGGAAAATAATGGGGTGATGGTGAACTCAACTTGATAACTCATTTACTCCGATTTCTTCTTGTTTGGGATAAAGCTTCGTGCAAACCTTCTCGCTATATTTAATTAAACGTAGAAGGATATCTTTAGGGAGGCTATGCAGGTTATGAATAAAATCAAAGCCGCTGCTTGGGGGCTTTCGTTAGCCTGGAAGATCGATAAGAAGATGCTGCTATCTTGGCTATTTTTGAGCCTAGGCTTAGCTGTTTTACCCGCCATAGCCCTTACATATCATAGGAACATTACAGCGAGTTTATCGAAGTTTCTAACGACAGGTTTGGGACAATTCTCTGATGTAGTACCTCATATTATTACACTGGGACTTATTCTTACAATATCGGGCCTTTCGGCGCGGCTGAATGATGACTTTCTCTATATGAGGATGTTTGACGCCTATTATCTAGGTCTAGAAGAAGTGATGATGGATGCTGCTCAGAACATTTCCATGACAGAACTTGTGAAGAAAGAAAAGAGCGATGAGTACTTTGCCGCCATCTCTCGCTGTGGATCTCTCACGGACTTAATGAGTTCAGGATGCGCATTGATAGCTAGACTTGTCTCCATTGGTGCGCTTATGGCCGTTGCTTTTTCTGTATCTAAAGTCATTTTCTTTGCGGCCTTGATCTATGTAGTTGCCGTTGTTTTTATGAACTCTGTTCTCTCAAGTAAGATCCGTGTTGTCTGGAGTGAACTGCGGGAGCACTTGCGACATGCTGAGTATTTTGAACACTTGGCGAGAGATGGAGATACGGCTAAAGAAGTCCGTATTTACGAAAGTGCTGAGAAAATTGGAGATAGCTGGCAGAAAGCACACCAAAAAGGTGAGGCGATGATCTTACGGCAGGCCGCAGGGTATGCAAAACTACGTTTTTTTACTAGCACTAGTTTTTATGTATTCATGGCGATTGTGCTAGGTTATGGTGTCATCCGTGTAGCTGAGGGTGGTATGGGCGCGGATCTCTTACTGATGATTTTCACCATGTGTGTTAGTCTTTCCACAGCAATTGACGGAATCGCTAAGAGTTATCAACGGATGGATTATGGAATCTACGGCCTGGATATTCAAAGGCAATTCTTTACCGGTACTCCCCAGCTTGATCCCAAGGCTGAAGAGGAAAAGGCAACCGAACCGTTAGAAGACAGTATTGTTTTTCAGGCAGAAGATTTATCGTTCTCTTACCGAGAGGGGATACCCGTGCTCAAAAATCTCTCTTTCCAAATTAAAAAAGGGGAGACGGTGGCGCTTGTGGGGGCAAATGGCGGAGGAAAAACTACCCTTGTCAAGATACTCATGGGATTATACCGTCCCACAGGCGGTCAGGTGAAGTTTATGGGTAGAGCCCATCAGGATTATAAACACGGTTTCTTAAATAGTAGAATCGGAGTCTTTTTTCAAGACTTTTATCTCTTCCACTTTACTTTAGGTGAAAATGTGGGTATCGGGAATATTGACCATATCGATAATGAAGAGATGATCTTAAGGGCGATGAAACAGGGAGGAGCAGAAAAACTACTCGACAAAATGCCCAAAGGATTAAATAACTTAATTGGCAAACAGGTTTATAAAGATGGCGTGGTTCTATCCGGTGGAGAGGGCCAGAGAGTAGCTGTTTCGCGTACTCATATGAGTGACAAAGATGTGTTGGTATTTGATGAGCCAGCATCCATGCTCGATCCCATTGCTGAAATGGAGCAGTTTGCCCATATCAAGAATCGGATTGCTGGACGTACTGCTATTTTAGTAAGTCATAGAGTTGGCTTTGCCCGTTTAGCGGATCGCATTTTAGTGTTATCTGGCGGAGAACTTGTGGAAAATGGAAATCATAAAGAATTATTGGCGCTTGATGGCGTGTATGCTGAGTTTTTCTCGGAGCAGGCCAAGTGGTATGACACAGAAGGTATGCTTGAAGAGAAAGGGGTAGCGACGGCATGAGTGAAATGACACGGATTGGTTTTCGGGACACTTTGCGGATTATAGGACGCGCACTGACTGTAAGTGTCAAAACGAAAGGTACCATGTCGTTGATTGTCAATTTCGCCGGGTTTGCCGTTGCATTCCTGCCGATTTTAATCGCTCGTACGTTGGCTCGGTTTACCGACGAGGTTCAGTTGTTGTCACAGCAAGATATAACTACAATGGCAGCAACAGCTTTTGGTGCCTTGGCCACTCTGATCTTGCTTTACATGATTCAAGCTGCCTACACAAACCTGCAGGACTATTTTTATGAGGCTGATTCTATGCATACAGTGGCATATATCAAGAAAGCCATCATTAACTGCACCAGCCGAGTAGAGTATAAGTACATAGAAAATGAAGGTGACTTCCGCGATAAACTACTTTTTGCGGAAAGCTATGGAGGTCAGCGTGTTGCCGAAAGTATGCAACAGGTTCTTTTGGTTATCCAGTATCTTATTACCTTTGTGAGTATCATCATTGTACTCATTGATGTTAGTCCTTGGGTGGTGCTTATTTTGCTTGTAACCTGTATCCCTGCAGTTGTTTTATCGATTATGCAGAAGGATGAAGAATATCGTAATAAGACAAAGACAATGAAAGAAGGTGCCATGTCGGTCCACCTCTTTTATATCGGGGCTGGTGCCAACGAGCGGTGCCGCTCCATGGCTGACTTGCGCTTCAACGGCATCTATCCTTGGGTCAAGGCAAAATGGCGTTCGGTTTCGGATTACTACCTAGAGATCAAAAATGCTCTGAGTCGCAAGCATGTAATCTATAATTCGATCGCCGATATTCTTCGCAATGTAGTCTATATTGGTGTTCTACTTGTAACTGCATTTCAAATCTACCAGAACCCAATTTTAGGTTTGGGCGTATTTATGCTGGTATTTACGATGGCAGGTCAACTGCAGACAGTTACTACGAAACTCTTTACTGGCATCTCCCGTTTTTTGGGGGATATCAAGTATATGAAGGATTTTTTTGACCTAAATGATACTCCCCAGGAAAAGCTAGAAGAGGATCCTCGCACATTTACGGAAGCAGACATTGAGTTTGAGCAAGTGAGTTTTACCTATCCGAATTCTAGTCAGGCTGCCCTGCAGGACGTATCTGTATTTATCAAACAGGGCGAGAAGGTCGCGATTGTTGGTGAAAATGGTTCCGGCAAGTCTACCTTTGTCAATCTGTTGTGTGGAATGTACCAGCCTACTACAGGTAATATCACCATGGGTGGTTACAACCTTCAAGATAATCTGCTGGCAGCCCGCCGGGCTATTTCTGTAGTTTTTCAGAGTTTTGGCCGTTATGAAGCGACAATTCGGGAGAATATTACAATCGCGGATGGTACAAGGCAAGTGTTAGATCATGAACTTAAGGCTTATACCACAGATACAGGAGCATATGACTTCATCAAAGACCAACCCTTGGCCTTTGATGAAGAAGTGGGTACATTTAGTAAAACCGGCAATAACCTTTCTGGAGGTCAGTGGCAAAAGGTTGCCTTAACAAGAGCGCTTTATCGGGATAAGGCACGGATGATGATCTTGGACGAACCTACAGCAGCACTCGATCCAGTAGCCGAAGCCGACTTGTATCGCCAGTTTTCCAAACTAACCGGCGACAAAACTACAATCCTGATTTCACATCGGCTTGGTATCACCAATGTGGTTGATCGGATCCTCGTGTTTGATCACGGTAGAATCGTTGAAGATGGTACTCATGCTGAGCTTATCAAAGGTGAAGGAAAATATGCGGAAATGTACAGGGCGCAAGCCCAGTGGTATGCGTAAAATCCCACCTTTGGCACCATAAATAGTTAAAAACCTCCGATTATGAACGGAGGTTTTTTATATTTCCCCCTTTTATTTTTTAGTGAAAGTTTGTCTGGAAAGGAACAATATAGACGAAATGGCGTTTATTTGTGTAAATCCGATCTTGGGGAGGGCGAAGTTTTGCGGAAAAAGTTGTGGTGCGGAATTTGTTTTTTGGCCCTGGCGGCGCTGGTATTCGTTCCGATGGCACCGGCTGCTGAGGTTCGGGAACTAAGTCTTGGTGAGGCGTTGGCCTTGGGTTTGGAATCGAATTTCGCGATTAAAAAGGCGAAGTTTAACTGGGAAAATGCCAGTATTACTTATGAAAAGAGTAAAGCAGCCAATCTGTTGACCGCTTCTCGTGTAAATGAGCTCCAGTTGGAATTAAACCTGCTGCAGGCGGAGGCGAATTTCCTTCAGACGAAGGATCAGGCTTTACTAACCATTGTCCGGCAGTACCTGGAGGTGCTCAAAACCCGACAGGAAAGAGCATGGAAACGCAAAAAAGTGGAATGGGCAGCAATGACTTTGGAACAGATGCAAAAACAAGTCGATCAGGGATATGAGACTCGTTTGACCTTAATGCGGCAAGAGAATGAGTATCATAGCACCCGTTTAGAACTGAAAACCCTGGAGGATAACTACGAACAATTAGGGCGGGAGCTTATGGTAGCCATTGGCCAGCCGATGGTGGGATTGGCGGATTTAGCTTTAAAACCAGTCAGTATTTCCTTGACCTGGGAGTTAAATGAGGAGGAATGTCAGGCCTTGGCCCGTAACCACAGCCGTGCTCTGCAGTCGATTACGCTAGAAGAAGAGATCGCCCGCATTACGCTGGAAAAGGCGATCATTGATTCCGTGTTACCAGTTGAGGTGCAAGAATTGGAAAACAAGCTTACGCTTACTACCATCCGGCGGCAGGAGGCCGCGTGGGAATTGGAAAACTCCGTGCGCAAGCAGTATGCGGCTTTAAAGCAGCTCACAGAAGAGATCGCCCTTAATGAAGTTCATTTGGTTACGGTACGGGAGAATTTCCAAAAGATTAAGCAGCAACAGAAAGTCGGCTTGTTGAAACCGGTGGACTATTTAGCGGCTGAGGCTGAGTTGCTGCAAGCAGAGTACCAAATGCAAGCGGCAGTTGGGAATTTCCAGTTGAGAAAGGGAGAATTCCAACAACTGCTCGGCATGGATCTGGAGGTGTAACCGATGGTGAAAAAACAAAAGACGGTACATGGTTTTTGGTTACTCTGCTTAATATTGGTTATTATCCTGGTCCAGCCGGGAAACCATCTACGAGCCGCGGAGAAGGGTAGTTTGGAAGCAGCGGTGGCCTGGGGTTTAGTCCATAGTCCCACCATTTTAAAGCTGGAGGAAGAGGTGGAGCAGATCCACCGACAGTTGGCAAAGATCGAAACCGGTCTGAATTGGCAAGCCGGTTTCACGGGAGGAATAACCGCGAGCGGAACGGAGGGCGCTGAAGCTCCTTCTGCTAATCGCAGCAGTGGGGAGCAGGCGGAGGTGGGGATCCAGGGGAACAAACTCTTCCGCACCGGTCTCTCCCTTGAACCGAAGATTACCCTAAAAAAACAGTTGTCCACGGATGAGGAAGCGGAAGTCGGGTTTACCTTCCGGCTCCAGCAACAACTCTATCCCTGGGTTCCGTCCCCTGCCGAACAGGAGTATTATAAGCTTTTAAATACGCTAAAAAAAGCGGAGGATAACTATGAATGGCAGGTTACCACCGCCAAAATCGACTGGTTGGAGGGTTACCTTGACCTGTTACGCCTTCAGGAGCAGCTGGTAGCGGCGGAAACAGAATATAACGTTGCTGTTGATGAATTAGCTTTAGTCCAGGCGCGGCAGAAGATCGGTGAGGCCGGAAAGCAGCAGATCCTAGCGGCCCAAGCTGCTTTGAAACAAGCGGAATACAGACTGAAACAAGGAATGAACCGCTTTGAAGAAGCAAAGCGCCAATGGCTCTTGGCTTTAGGACTGCCCACCGATTACCATATTGTTCTCGAGGAAAAGAGTAGTTACTTTCTGGAATTACAAGCGGAAGTTGAGGCGCTGGAACTGACCGGTGATCGCCAGAAACTCTTTGCCCAGGTGGAGGCGGCCCACTATCAAGTAGCCGCCAAACGCATTGACCGAGCCCAGCTCGAGCAGGAATGGACGTGGAAGCAGAAGGATTATCAACCGGAGGTTACCACCGGTGGTACTTACGATGCACCGAGTAAAAGCTGGACACTGAATTTGAACCTGACTTATCAGTTCTGGGATGGAGGGGCGAGACGGTTAGAGAGGGAGGAATACGAAGCCCGCCAACGGGCGCTGGACCGGGAGGAAGAGAGTATACGCGCCAATTTAGATTCCCAGTTGAAAACGTTACTTGGCGGAGTGGAACTGGCAGAGTTACAGTTAGAGGAGAAAAAACTTACCTGGGAGAAGGTTAGTAATGAAACAGTTATTTACCGTCAACAACTGGAAGCTGGCTACCTGACAGAAAAAGACTGGACTTTAAAAGATCTCGAACGGAAAACCGCGGAACTTGGCTATAAAACCGCAGAGGATCAGGTGTTCTTAAGTAAATTACGGGTGTTACAATTGATCGGGTTGATCTAAGCGTGAAAACCGAACAGAATTTAATTATTAATTTAAATAAAGCGTTTTGAGGGGGCTATGGCAATGAAAAAAAAGCGACGGCGGTTCCTACCGGTGCTTTTGATCTTAGTGATTGGCGGAGTCTTGTTCTTCTGGGTGAGAGGTTCTAGGATGAAGCCGGCTGGAAATGGAGCGCTCAGGTCAGATATTCGGCCCCAGATGGTGATGACAGTAGAAAAGAAAGATCTCCAAAAAACGATTGCAGCCAGTGGTTATTTATCACCCCAACAGAGTAAGGAGTTGTTTTTTAGCGTTAGCGGGAAGGTGATCACCGATCGCCTTTCGGAAGGCCGCCGAGTGAAGAAAGACGAGGTCTTGGTAGAGCTGGATCCGACGAAACAAAAATTGGATAATCTGCAGGCGCAAAAGGCCTATGATTTGGCGTTGATTAACGGTTTGGAACGGGAGATTATTGAGGCGGAATTGGCCTTAAAGATGGCCCAGGAGAATCTGGAAGCGACGACTTTACGCGCTCCCTTTGACGGTATTATCACTAGAGATTTGGTGGATGTCGGTGATTATGTCGGGATTAACGAACAGAATGCGGTCGGGACGATCATTGCCGACGGACCCTACGAGATTGAAGTGAGAATTAGTGAGAATGAAAGTCCGCAGGTGGCGGTTGGGCAGCGCGTAATGATCACAGTCGAGGCGATTCCGGAACGGAAATTTGAAGGTCGGGTTAAGACCATCGCCTTACAGGCAGTTAATGATAATGGGGTGGTCACTTTACCGGTCAGTATCGTGCTCACGGAGGAATCACCTTTGTTGAAACCGGAATTCTCGGCTGAAGTGGAAATTATCGTCGATGAACTAAAAGACCAGTTGGTCGTCCCAATTACTGCCATTGTTAATGACAAAGGCGTTGAACAGGTAATTAAAGTTGTGGAGAATAAACCGGTACCGACTCCGGTAAAAACTGGAATGAGTAGCGGTTTTGAGGTGGTAATCTTAGAGGGGATCGTTCCTGGGGAGGAGATTCTGATCAATACCTACCAGTTTTCTGGGAACACTGCGGCTTCTAGTTCAACACCAACCCAAGGGAGACCGGGACCGCAGTCGGGAGCGGGAATTATGATTAGAGGTCGATAAGCATGTTAATTCAAGTAATTAATTTACAAAGAACTTACCAGATGGGTTCGGTTAAAGTGGAAGCCTTGAAAGACGCCTCTTTCCAAATCAAGGAGGGTGAATTCGTCGCCATTATCGGCCCGTCCGGTTCCGGAAAATCTACGCTGATGCATATTTTGGGTTGCTTGGATCAGCCGACTGCCGGTCGTTTTCTCATGGAAGGGCAAGACATTAGCGCTGTTTCCGAAAATGAGCTGGCTGAGATTAGAAACAAAAAGATCGGCTTTGTATTTCAACAGTTCAATCTTTTGCCGAAGGCGACGATCTTACAGAATGTCTCTGTACCCCTGATCTACGGAGGGATCCGCGGACGGCGGCGCCAGCTTGAACTGGCGGAAAAGGCTCTCCAACAGGTTGGGCTGGGCGATCGGTTGCATCATCGGCCGACGGAGATTTCCGGCGGTCAAAAACAGCGGGTGGCGATTGCCCGCGCGTTAATCAACAATCCGGCGTTGGTTTTGGCTGATGAACCCACCGGTAACCTGGATACAAAGACCGGGAAAGAGATTATGGATATTTTCCGACAACTCAACAAAGAAGGGCATACCATCATAATGGTCACTCATGACCAGGAAATCGCCGAGCAAGCTAGGCGGGTAATCCAAATCCGGGATGGTTTGATCCAGAAAGACGAGGTGATCGCATGATTTGGGAGATTCTCCGGATGGCGGTCAACAGCTTAACGGTGAATAAAATGCGTTCCTTCCTGTCGATGCTGGGGATTATCATCGGTGTCGGGGCGGTGATTGCCATTGTCTCAGTGGGCTCCGGTGCGCAAATGCAGGTTACCAGCCAAATATCCCAGCTTGGTTCTAATCTGATTACGATCAGCCCGGGGATCCGGCGGGGGAGTAGCGGTCGGATCAGCATGACCTCGACGGATCTTTTTACAATGGAATTAGCCGACCAGCTGCAGCAGAACTGCCCATCGCTGGCTCGTATTATGCCGAATCTGCAAACCTCCGGTTTGCTGATCGCCGGGACTAATAATTACCAGACCACGGTGGTGGGAGTTACCCCTGTTTACCAGCAGATTTATGATTTCTATCCGGCGCGGGGCCAGTTTATTACCGAAGAGCATGAAGCGGGCGCCACCAATGTGCTCGTCTTGGGCTCAGGTTTAGCAACCGAACTCTTTCCGGAGACCGATCCTGTAGGCCAGAAGGTGAAGTTGTTCGTCCGCAACCGACACCTGCTCTTTGTGGTCGTCGGGGTGATGGAGGAGAAAGGGAGCGGCGCTTGGGGAAACATTGAGAACCAGGCGTTCATTCCCGCGTCGGTGCTGATGAAAAAGATTAACAACCGCAAATATGTGAGTGGTTATACGGCTCAAGCGGCTTCTGCCGCCGACGCTAAAGCGGCTGTAGGTGAAGTTGAATATTTTCTCACCCGTTACCTCGGCGATCCATCCCAGTTTAGGGTGACGAGCCAGGAGCAACTCCTGGAGACGATTAGCCAGGTGACCGGGACTTTAAGTTTGATGCTGGGTGGGATTGCCGGGATCTCGCTTTTGGTTGGGGGCATCGGGATTATGAATATTATGCTGGTCTCGGTAACGGAGCGAACGCGAGAAATTGGGATCAGGAAAGCTCTTGGCGCTAAGCGGCGGCATATTCTCACCCAATTCATCATTGAGTCTCTAGCGATGAGCGGGTTCGGCGGGCTAATAGGGATTGGTTTTGGTTGGCTGGGCGCCGCAGGGGTAGCCAAAATTGGGGGCTGGCCTCTGGTCGTCACCCATACCTCCGTGCTGCTGGCCTTCTCCTTCGCCTTGTTAGTCGGTTTATTCTTTGGGATTTATCCGGCCCGAAAAGCTTCTAAACTAGATCCGGTGATTGCCTTGAGTTACGAATGACCGCTCCTTGACATTTTGTGAGGAATGATCTTAAATAAAACTAATAAAAGATAAATAATCGTTAAAAAGAATTCGGAGGGAAAAGATGTTTGCTGCAGCTAGGCAAGAACGGATTAAAGAACTTTTACTGAAACATAAACAATTTGATGTGGCAAGTTTAGCTGCTACGCTAGGAGTAACAGAAGTTACAATTCGAAGAGACCTGGACAAGCTGGAGCAGGAAGGGTTCATCATCAAAACCCATGGTGGAGCTATTCTAAAAGATCTGCCATCGGAGTCGGCTTTTTCTTCTGAAAGAGTTAGTCGGGAGATTATTGAGCTGGGTGAGGCGGCGTCGCTACTGGTCAAGAATAATGAAGCAATCTTTATCGGTAGTGGCTTAACTTGCCAACAGGTAGCCCTGAATCTCCATAATAAGCAGCGTCTAACGGTGATGACGAACGATCTCAAAGTAGCCCTGGAGCTGAAGGAGGCACCGGGGGTGTTTTGTACGGTGACCGGGGGCAACAACCTACCTGGGACCGAATCCTTGGTCGGTGATCTAGCTTTACGGGCGTTGCAGGAAGTGCACTTTCGTCGAGCGATTATCTCACCGTCCGGGATTAGCTTTAATAGTGGTTATTCTGCTAATACCGTGGAAGAAGCTCTTTTTTACCGGCAGTTATTTAACCGTTGTGAAGAAGCGATTATTGTGGCGGATTATCGTAAATTTAATAAAGTTGGTTTTTCGCAGATCGCTAAGCTGACCGCTGCCCATAAAATAGTCACCAATAAAGAAGTTGATGATCGCTACAAGGAGTATTATTTCCAACAGAATATTAAATTGTTTACCCCCTACGCCGTGGAGGAAGGTCAGGAAGTAAGGAGGACTGATGGTGATCAGAGTGGGGATGTCTGATGGGTGACTGTCCATATGTACTCGAGATGCGCCGGATTAAAAAATCCTATGGTTGCCAGAGGGTTTTGGACAACATCAATCTAAAAGTCAGATTAGGGGAAATCCATGGGGTAGTCGGCAAAAACGGGGCGGGCAAGACAACCCTGGTTAATATTCTGTATGGAGCTGAGCTTAAAGATGGCGGGGAAATTCGGTTAAGCGGGGCTTTGGTTGATCTTAACTCAGTCGCTAAGGCACGTAGTTACAGAATTTCCAAAGTTCATCAGGAATTAAACCTGTTTCCCAAGTTAACGGTGGCCGAGAATATCTTTGTCAATGTCTATCATGGAAAAGGACTGGTTCGCTTTGGGATGGTGAATCAGGAAGCGGCCGTGGTTGAAGCAAGAAAGGTCTTGTCGCAACTACACTTTACCATTGATCCCCGGAGCCGTATTGAAGATCTGGGCTTAGCCCAACAACAGATGGTCGCGATTACTCGCGCCATGGCCGAAAACCCACGCATTCTCATCCTTGATGAGCCCAGCGCTGCCCTTAATGAACAAGAGATTGAACATTTTTTACAGACGCTCCAAAAAATCCGCAAAACGGGCGTGACTATCCTCTTCATCTCCCAACGTCTCCGGGAACTGAAAAAGATTGCCGATCAAGTAACCGTGATTCGGGACGGTAAAGATATGGCGACGATCCCAGCCACAGCCCTTGAAGAAGAAAAAGTGATCAGACTAATGGTTGGTTTAGAGAACCGACAGCGCTATCCTAATCTGATGTTACCGACCAAGAACGAATTGCTTTGCGTTGAAGAACTATCAGTCGCGAAAATCTTGCATCGGATCAATTTTACTTTACATGAGGGTGAGATCTTGGGCATCGCGGGCCTGGCCGGATCGGGACGGACAACTTTAATGAAAGTCCTTTTTGGTCTGATTAAACCATCCAGTGGCCGGATTCTCTTGCGCGGGAGAGAAATTAAACAGAAAACAATTCGGCAAGCAATTAAACAGGGTTTTGCCTATGTCATGGAAGACCGGTTTGCGAGCGGACTTTTTACAAATCGCTCCATCGTGGAGAATATCACCTCCGCGAATTTGGATTTGATCAGTAAACGGTTTTTGCTCAATTCCGCCCTCGAGAAAAAAATTGCCTGGCGACTAATCCGGCACCTCCATATTATGGTGCAAAGCTTGGGGCAGAAAGTAATCACCTTGAGTGGAGGTAACCAACAAAAAACAATTCTTGCCCGCTGGCTCTTGGGCGACAGTTTGGTCTATCTCCTTGATGAACCCACCTCTGGTCTTGATATCCCCTCCAAGGTAGATATCTACAATATTATGAATGCAATTATTCGCCGTTGGGCAGGGATTATTATGATTTCATCGGATCTTTCCGAGTTAATTGGGATGTGCCACCGGATTATCGTTATTCATGAAGGCCGGATTAGTGGAGAACTAAAGGGGGAGGAAGCGACCGAAGAAAAGATTATCCGGTTGGCGTCGAACGTAGAATAGACTGTGGCTTTAGCCGCGAAAAAACTGACTAAAAACTACTTGTCCATGAGTAGTTTTTTTTATTTCCGGCAGATAGAACAAAATAATAAATAAAACAAAAAATAGATAAATAAAAGAAGGATTTAATCCAAAACGGAAGAATAATGAGAGATAAATGAAAAGATTGATGAGTGAGGGATGTTTATGGAGGATAAGGTATTACTTAGGATTAGGAACATAACGAAAATATTTCCTGGCGTTAAAGCCCTCGATCAAGTTAGTCTTCAGGTGGAAGTTGGAGAAGTCCATGCTTTGGTAGGTGAAAACGGCGCGGGTAAATCTACCCTGGTTAATATTATTTCGGGTGTTTTAAGGCCGGACAGCGGGGAGATGACCCTTGACCAAAGAAAGTATGCTCCGGCTAATCCCCGGGAATCGCAAATCTTAGGGATCGGCTTCGTCCATCAGGAGATGGCCTTATGTCCCCATCTCTCCATCGCCGAAAACGTCTTTATCGGTCGTCTGCCCCGAAAATTAGCGGCGCTGGCTGACTTTGAAAAAGCGCGGGTTGAAACCGGCGGCTTGCTTAAAAAATTTGCCACCGACTTGGACCCCAAGACCAAAGTCCAGGAGCTGACGATTGCCAACCAACAAATTGTAGAGATTATCAAGGCTTTATCCCTGGACTGCCGACTATTGATCCTTGATGAACCGACCTCCTCCTTGACGGAAGCCGAAACGGAAAACCTTTTCCAGATTATTACCGACCTGAAAAGTAGAGGAATCAGCATCCTCTATATCAGCCACCGTTTAAGCGAGGTTTTCCAAATCTGTGACCGGATTAGTGTTCTCCGTGACGGAGGGCTGGTTAAAACTCTAGCCGTGGCGGATACTTCCGAAGACGAGGTGATCTCCCAGATGGTCGGGAGAAGTATTGAGGCGTTTTACCCTGCGAAACATCCTAACGCTGGGGAGGAAATCTTACGAGTTGAAGATCTAAGCTGTGGCAAAAAATTTCAGCACATTTCCTTTTCGGTTCGTGGTGGGGAGATTCTCGGGCTTTCCGGTCTGATTGGAGCCGGCCGTTCTGAAGTGGCGCGGGCACTTTGCGGTATTGATCGCTATGAAAAGGGCCAGGTCTATCTCGATGGCAAGAAGATCCGTTTTAATAATTCTTACGAGGCAATCCAGTCAAAAATAGCTTACTTGACCGAAAACAGAAAAACAGAAGGTCTCTTCTTGAAACTAGCGATTAAAACTAATATTGTCGTTACTTCCTTGAAAACAATTACCCGACGTAAACTGGTAGACCGGGGAAAAGAAGAAAGCTTGACGAGAAAATATATTGAGATCCTCCGGATCAAAACTGCCGGTCTTCAGCAGAAGGTACTCAATTTGAGTGGAGGTAATCAGCAGAAAGTGATGGTCGCTAAATGGTTGGCGATTAATCCGGTTGTTTTGTTTATGGATGAACCAACCCGCGGGATTGATGTGGGAGCGAAGACCGAGATCCACTATCTGATGCGAGAGCTATGTAACCGGGGAATTGGGATTGTATTAATTTCATCGGAATTACCTGAGATCATCGGCATGTGCGACCGGGTAATTGTGATGAACGAAGGGTTAAAAACTGGCGAGTTAGTCGGCGAGGAGATTACAGAAGAAAATATTATGCGACTAGCGGCGGCGAAAAAAAATAAAATTGCCTGATGAAGAGGGGGTTTAGGAGGATGGATCAGAATTTGGGGGAACAGACAATCAAGCGAGGGTTGGAAAAAGAAGGGATGCTGGCTTTTTTGGGAAAAGCATTTGCCCTCCGTGAATTCACGCTGTTTGTTATTATCATCCTGTGTTCGGTGGTGTTAAGTTTTTTTACACCGCATTTTTTAACCGGGGCAAATATCAGTACGACTGCGATTGGCCTGGCGGCGGATGGCATTATCGCGGTGGGGATGACGGTTGCTTTAGTCCTAGGTGGATTTGATTTATCCGTCGGCTCGGTGATGGCCTTAAGTGGGGTGGTAGCCGGTTCGCTATACTTATCCGGGGTTAATATCTGGCTGGCAGCGTTTGTTGCGTTGGTCTTTGGGATGCTTTGCGGGTTAATTAACGGTTATTTCATTGGCCATGTCGGTTTAAACCCCTTCATTACAACTTTGGGAATGATGAGTATTGCCCGTGGCGCTTCCTATGTTTTAACGCAGGGTTCGCCTTTATCTTTACCGGGGATCGCCAGGAGTTTCAAGTTTATCGGTGGCGGCCGAATCCTGGGTTTTCCGGTCATGGTCCTGATTTATGTTTTAATTGTTATAATCATGGACTTTGCGCTCCGTCGTTCTACTGCGCTGCGTCAGGTCTTTTACGTCGGCAGTAATGAAAAAGCTGCCAGTCTTTCCGGAATCAACGTTTCTAAAGTAAAAACCGGGGTATTCTTTTTAACTGGTACTTTGGCGGCAATTACTGGAATTTTAACGTTATCCCGTTTTACAGTGGCAGCCCCAAACGCTGGAATGTCGGCGGAAATGAGAGCGATTGCCGCTTGTGTGATTGGTGGCGCTAGTCTGAGCGGGGGAGAAGGAACAATTATCGGTTCGGCGCTAGGGGTGATTCTCCTAGCTCTAGTTAACAATGCGTTGATCCTTCTTAATGTTTCGGTTTATTGGCAGGATTTGATTACCGGCATGATCCTAATTAGCGCCGTACTGCTTGACTTTTTCACCCACCGTTCCAGCTTCTTACATAAATAAAGTAGTCGCTCACGCTGGCTACCGCCCGCACACGTGAATTGCTGAAAATTCAAAGCCAGGTGAGTCGACAAGCCCCAGAGGCGCTATAATTGGTTGTTCATACTGGTTTCATAATTATCACGAAGTGATTTTAAATCAAGACCAGATGAATCAACTAGAGCTATTTTCTAACTAGCATGTTGTTGGGATTAAAACCCAAAGGAGGTGATGGAAGAAGACTACTGTTTGGTTTGCTTGTAAGAAGGTAGATCAGGAAAAAGGAGGGAAAACATGTAATGAAACGGTATTTTTTAGTGGTAACTTTACTTTTGGTTGTGGTTGTCTCATGTGTGGTGATGGCAGCCGGACCGTTCGAGGGCAATCCCAAAGAAGAATATTATATGATCACTTTCGCTTCCGGGATTGAGTACTGGAAAGGGTGTTTTGCCGGAATGCAGGATGCGGCTGAATTGTTAGGCGTTAAGCCGATTTATACCGGTGCGCCGCAAGCCGATGTGAACCAACAAGTAACAGTGCTGGAACAGGTGATCGCCAAAAGGCCGGCGGGGATTGCCGTAACCTGTAGCAATCCCGATGGGTTAAGAACGCCGATTGACCGTGCGATTGAAGCCGGGATTCCGGTGGTTACTTTTGATGCAGATTCACCCCTTAGTAAAAGATATTGTTATTTGGGAACCGGGAATTACAATGCGGGCGCGATGGCTGCACGCTATCTGGCCGAACTAATGGGTAGGAAAGGAGAAGTGGCCATCTCGACAGTGACCGGTCAGTTAAACCACGAAGAAAGAAAGGCCGGGTTCATCGAGACTCTGGCTAACGAATATCCTAATGTAAAAGTGGTTAATGTCGGTAATGATAATAATGACCAGACCAGGGCGGCCACTCTTGTCGCCGGGTTTCTGCAAGCCCATCCCAATTTAAGCGGCCTCTTCTGTACGGATGCGCTAGGAGGTGTCGGGGCGGCTACCGCTGTCCGGGAGGCAAATAAAGTCGGAAAAGTCCGGATTGTCAGCTTTGATACGGATAAAGGGACCCTTGATTTGATTAAAGAAGGGATCATTGAGGCGTCAATCGCACAAGGGACCTGGAACATGGGTTACTGGTCAATGATGATGTTATATAATGTCCGGCATAACCTGGTTAAACCGGTTGAAAGCTGGCAGACCAAAGGGATTAACCCCCTCCCGGGCGTGGTTGATACCGGAACAAACGTTGTCACCAAAGCAAATGTCGATGCTTTCGCTACCGAATAGGTATAGAAGGGTTTAGCTCGGAACAACAACGAGCAGAGCTAATCATGGGAGAGGAATTCCTTGCGGGGAGACCTCTCTTTTTTTACTGGGCAAAGATTCTATAAAAATACGGTCATTTTCTTTCTAAACCGAATCGCTTATTGTATAATGCTAACGGTTACCAAAAAGTCGGCAGGATTTAGGCAACCTTTTATTGAAGAAACTAAAGATTAAAGGGTTTCAAGGGAATTAGGCAATTTCTTTGAACTATAAAATAGGTTCGAGGTGAAGACAATGGATGTAATGGCAGCAATTAGAGGGCGACGGAGTGTCCGTCAATACCAAAACCGTGAGATCAAAGAAGAGGTTTTAACGGAGGTACTGGAAGCCGCAAGGCTTGCGCCTTCGGCGAATAACCGGCAAGAGTGGCGATTTGTGGTGGTGAAAGACAAGGCTTTAATTGAACGCTTGGCGGAAGCGGCCGCCGGTCAGTCCTTTTTGGCGACCGCACCGGTGATCATTGCCGGAGTTGCGCTCCAACCGGACCGGGTGATGCGTTGTGAGGTGCCTACTTATGCGGTGGATTTAGCCATCGCGATGACCCAAATTACGCTTGCAGCCACCGCTCATGGTTTAGGTACTTGCTGGATTGGTTCGTTTGACCAGGAAGAAACGAAGAAGATTTTGCAAATCCCCGCTAGCTGTAAAGTAGTTCAGCTGATGCCCCTTGGTTACTCGGCCGAGACTCCAGCGGCTAGACCCCGGAAACCGCAGACTGAGGTTGTTTCATACGACCATTTTTAAGACTGACTACAGATTGATATTTTCTATAAATAAATACAGATCGAACTAAACGGGAGAAGGACGGGGAAACGATTGGAGTATCTGAGTCTTTATCGCAAATGGCGGCCGCAAAGTTTTAAAGATGGATTTGTCGGGCAGGAGCATGTGGTGCGGACTTTACACAATGCCCTGCTCTATAATAAAGTGGCCCATGCTTATCTGTTTACCGGTCCCCGGGGAACCGGAAAAACCTCCGCCGCGAAAATCCTGGCGAAGGCGGTTAATTGCACCGAGCGGGGTGAAAATCCTGACCCTTGTAACCAGTGTCCAAGCTGTCGGCGGATTAACGACGGGGTTTCTTTGGATGTTTTGGAGATCGACGGCGCTTCCAACCGGGGAATTGATGAGGTTCGTGATTTACGGGAAAAAGTAAAGTTTGTGCCGGTAGAAGGGGATTACAAGGTCTATATCATCGATGAGGTTCATATGCTGACAACTGAAGCCTTTAATGCTCTATTAAAGACGTTGGAAGAACCGCCGCCCCATGTGATTTTTATCTTTGCAACCACTGAGAGTCATAAAGTACCGGCGACCATTCTTTCTCGGTGTCAAAAATTTGACTTCAAACGGTTGACTGCCCAAGAGATTAGCGCCCATCTCTCCCAGATGGTGGTCGCCGAAGGTGTTGCTGCGGAACCGGAAGCGCTGCAATTGATCGGACGGGAGACCGACGGGGGAATGCGCGACGCCATCGGCCTGTTGGAACAGAGTATGGCCTACGCCGAAGGGAAGCTTACCGTTGCTGATGTCCGCGGAGTTTTGGGCTTGGTGGAGACCGAGACACTGCTAGCCTTAGGGCAGGCAGCAGCAGACCATAACCTGGTGGCTGGTTTCCAATTGATCCAAAAGGCGAATGAAGAAGGGAAGGATCTTGCGCTTTTCGCCCGACAAGTGGCGGAGTTTTTTCGGGATCTTTTGCTGATGCTGTGGACGGAAACCGAAGCCGAGACTTCTTTTAATCCGGCGGAGAAAGAAATCGCCCGTACCCTTACGGAAAAGATCGGGATGGCCAGTTTAAAACGGGGCGTTACCCTTTTTCTCGAAGCCGGGACGGCAGCGCGGCGGGGAACGGAGGGGAGTCTTCCTTTGGAAATGGCTTTGCTCCGTTTCCTGACGGAAACAGATGAGCATACGGATGATAACGCCTTGAGCCAGACCGTCACCGCTTTAGAACAGCGATTGGCAAAGCTGGAGGCAGAGCTGAAAGTCCGACCTCAGGCTGGGCCGGGACGGCAGCCCACTAATGGGGAAACGAAAAAAGTCGAGCACCACAAGATCGACATGGGAACAAATCCGGCAGACTACGGTCCGAAACAGACAGGCCCGCGCTCAAAAGCAGTTGACCCAGAACCGGAGCCGACCACTGCGGGAATAAAAGCTTTTGACCGTTGGGATGAAGTGATGGAAGGGGTCAAGCAGCGCAAAAGAACGGTTGAAGCTTTGCTCCGGGAGGGAACCCCCGAGGGACTCTACGGGAATAAATTGCGGATCCGTTTTAATATGCACTTTCATTGGGAAAAGATAAAGGAGCCGGAATACACTAAGGTTGTGATGGAAGTCCTCCAGGAAGTGACCGGGCAAAAAATTTACCCCGAGTTTATGCTCCAGGAAGCAGGAAATAAGCCTCCGGAGGAGAAGCCTCCGGAAATACTACGGAAAACCTTGGAGCTTTTTGGCGGAGAAATTACCGAAAGTAAAGAGGAGGATCGATAAATGGCTAAAATGCAACAAGCCTTAAAACAGATCCAGAAGATGCAGGACGATATGAAGCGGGTTCAGGATGAGTTGGCCGAAAAGACTGTGACCAAGACAGCGGGTGGCGGAGTAGTTGCCGTTGAGATCAGTGGCGCCCTGGAAATAAAAAAAGTTACTATTGAGCCGGAAGCTTTAGAAGACCAAGAGATGCTGGAGGATCTGCTCGTCGCTGCGGTGAATGAAGCGATTAAGGAAGCACAGGAATTATCCGCCAGTGAAATGGCGAAAGTAACCGGAAATATAAAGATTCCGGGTTTACCCGGAGGACTTTTTTAGGCAAAGATGAATTATTATCCAAAAGCCATGAGCCGACTCATTAAGGAACTGGCGAAATTACCGGGGATCGGGCCGAAGACCGCTCAGCGCTTGGCCTTTCATCTATTCGAGTTGCCCCGGGATGAAGTAACTCAGCTGGCCACGGCGATGGTGGAGGCGAAAGAGAACCTTAAGTTTTGTGAAGGATGCGGCCATCTGACCGAAGAATCCCCTTGCCGGCTCTGTCAGGACCCGATGCGGGATCAACACTTGCTCTGTGTTGTTGAGGAACCAAAAGATGTGATTGCGCTGGAAAAAACCAGGGAATTTCGGGGCCTTTACCATGTGTTGCACGGGGCCCTTTCTCCTTTGGAAGGGATCGGCCCGGAAGAATTGAACATTACCAAGCTACTCCAAAGACTACGGGCCGGAGAGATTTGCGAGGTGATCCTGGCTTGTGACCCAGATATGGAAGGGGAAGCGACCGCCTTATATCTGGCTAAAATCATTAAACCATTGCAGATTAAAGTTACCCGCCTAGCGCGGGGCCTTCCAATCGGGGGCGCTCTGGAGTACATTGATGAAGTCACTTTGGGGAAAGCGATTGAAGGTCGGCAAGAACTCTAGGGGGGCGAATGCAGTTTGAAAACAAAACCACAAAAAGCACAAGGTTTATGGGGTGTTGAGCAATTAACTTGGCGCAGCCTGGTTTTGGGAGCGATCGGTTCGGCGGTGATTACCGCCAGTTCCATGTATACTGCGCTGCGTATGGGCGCTTTACCTTGGCCAACCATCTTTGTAGCGGTCCTCTCGATGACCGTCTTAAAACTGCTAGGGCAGACCAATCTAAAAGAAATTAGTATTGCCCAAACCGCCATGTCGGCGGGGGCGATGGTGGCCGGTGGCATGGCCTTTACCCTCCCCGGACTTTGGATCACCGGGGTCTGGTCAGGACCGAACGTCCTGGCGGAACACGGGTGGGAGGTGCTCTGGATCGGGCTGGCGGGGATGATTCTCGGTGCCATCCTGACTTGGTGGCTCCGGCCGCGTTATATTGAACGGGAAGCTCTTCCTTTTCCCATCGGGATGGCAGCCGCTCAAACTCTGATCGCCGGTGACCAGGGCGGGAAAAAATCCGTGATCTTGTTCGGTGCCATGGGTTTTTCCGCTGTCTTTACCTATCTCCGTGATAGTTTGGGCTGGATTCCAGCGGCACTCTCTTCCCGGTGGTTTGCCACGCGCCAGATGGCGGTGGGGGTTATGTTATCACCGATGGCGTTGGGGATTGGTTATCTAATCGGTCCGCTGGCGACCGGTGTTTGGTTTTGCGGCGCTCTCCTGGCTTACCTGGTGATCATTCCTTTTGGGCCGGGAACGGGATTACTGGCGTCTACCGACACGGCGGTCGTTTTCAAGAATACCCTGGGGTTGGGTCTGATGGTCGGGACCGGGGTTGGCATTATTATTCGTTTTATCTTAAATTTAGTACAGAAGAAACACGGCGCACAAAAGGCTGCTTCCACAGTGACTGACGGGGAAAAGACCGGTGGGCGCATTAGTGGCCGGACGCTGCGGATTGGCGGGGTGCTTTTAGCTTTTGCTTTCAGTCTCGGGGCTGGTCTTTCGCCGCTGGTTGCCCTTCTTTTGCTGGCTGGGGTTTTTGTCGCCACGACGATGGCGGCGACGATTACCGGGGAGACGGGGATTAACCCCATGGAGATCTTTGGCATCATTATCCTACTGGCCATCCGCTTATTGGTTCCGGTCTCCACGACGGTTGCTTTTATGATCGCGGCTGGGGTGGCCATCGCTTGCGGGTATGCGGGAGATATGCTTAATGATTACAAATCCGGTTATATCTTAAAAACCAACCCCAAAGCCCAGTTTATCGCGGAAGTGGTGGGAGGGTTGATCGGAACTGTCGTAGCCACGCTCGCCATGATGGCTTTGATTATGCGTTTTGGGGGCGTTGGTAACGAATATGGTTTACCGGCGGTACAAGCCTTTGCCGTTACGCAAATGGTCCATGGCATCGGTGATCCGCTGGTCTTTGGGAGTGCGGTTGGGATTGGTGCCCTCTTGTATTTACTAAAGGTACCGGCGATGACCTTGGGGATCGGGATGTACTTACCTTTTGCCATGTCCTTTACGGTTTTTCTCGGTGGAATGCTCCGCCTGGTCTACCAGCGGCTAAGACCGGGAGCGACCGATCATGGGGCAGTGGCGGCCTCGGGTCTTTTTGGCGGAGAAGGGATCACTGGAGTGACGATCGCCATTGTCAGTATGTTGATCGGTGCCTAGCAAAGCTTTTTCGGTTGAACATTGACAGCCCATTGAACAGACAACGAAAAAGCCATAAAGAAGAGGGGTGACCAGGGATGGGAATGGTGATCGGGATCGATGTCGGTGGGAGTACTACGAAGATTAGTGGTCTGAAGGATAATAAATTGTTCAGTCCGGTCTGGGTCAAAGCGAATGATCCGGTGGCTTCTACTTACGGGGCTTTCGGTAAGTTTATCACCACGAACGGGCTGACTTTGGACGATATTGAACAGGTAAAGGTGACAGGGGTGGGTTCTTCTTATATCAATCAACCTTTATACGGTATTCCAACCACTAAGATCGATGAGTTTCGGGCCATCGGAAAAGGAGGGCTGTTCCTCACTGGTTTACAACGGGCAATCGTTGTTAGCATGGGGACTGGCACGGCTTTTATCATGGCGGACGAAAATGGGGAAAAACACATGGGCGGAACGGGAGTCGGGGGCGGAACCTTGCTAGGGCTTTCCAATAAAATGCTGAATATACGGCATTTTAACGATCTACTCGCCATGGCGGAGGGTGGCGACCTCTCACATATTGATCTTAATATTGGCGACATTACCCAGGATGAAATCGTCGGGTTACCCCCGGAATCCACGGCTTCTAATTTTGGGAAGATCAGCGATCTAGCGACCAAAGCTGATACAGCACTTGGCATTATTAATCTGGTCTTCCAGACCATCGGGATGCTGGCGGTTTTCGCGACCCGTATTTATGGCACTAACGATGTGGTGCTGACGGGGAATTTGACCAATGTTCCCCAATCACGACCAATCTTTGACATTTTACACCGTTTGCACCAAGTGCGGTTTCATATCCCGGTGCATGCCGAGTTCGCGACTGCCGCCGGGGCGGCTTTGACCCAGGAGAGTTAAGGAATGGCGGCGTGCTGCCGTCGGTTGATTGCCTTTAATAAGGGAGGAAGATAAGCATCATCAACCACGGGAGTTCCCAGCTGACGGCCAGCGAATTCGCCGTGATAGTCGGATCCGCCGGTGACTAATAGGTTGTTCGTTTGACAAAAGGAAATGAGGTCGGCGGTTTCAGCCGCGGTATGACTGTGGGCGATCGCCTCGATGCCTTCGATCCCCAAATCCAGCAGGGTGTGGCGGAACTCCGGTTTGGTGATTAATTTCACGTGTTCATCTTCATAAAGGGTTGGGTGGGCCAGAACCGGAACGCCACTGGCCGCTTTGATCGCCGCGATCACTGTTTCCGGTGGGGCAAAGGTGATCGTAATGTAGGCTGGTCGCCCCTGTCCGAAATATTGATCGAAATACTCATGAACAGTACTGACTAAACCCATTTCCTTCAGGGTATTAAACAGCGGCCAACCCCCTGCTTCGGAATGGGTTTTCCAGTAATTATAGCGCGCGGGATCGATTTTAATCGCCAACCTTTCCAGGGCGGCGATGGAATCGTCCTCACTTTGGTCCCAGCCGCGTTGGTTTTGGGCAAGAACCTGACTCAGCACGGGGTGGTGGGGATCAATTCCGTACCCTAAAATATGAAGACTAACGTCAGGCGTGTAACTGGCGGAGACCTCGACGCCAGGGATAAAACCCAGCGCTAATTCGGCGGCTAGGGTTGCCCCCTCTAAGAGCGAACCGGTGGCATCATGATCGGTAATGGAAACAGCGGTCAGGTTTAGGTTAGCGGCTGTAGTCAGCAGAGCCCGGGGCGAGAGCGTACCGTCGGAAGCGTGGGTGTGCAGATGTAAATCAATTGCCATGCGCATACTCCTTTTCAATCAACTAATTTACTCTAATATAAACTTAAATAGAAAATACTGTCAAGGTTCTCTATATAAAGCTTTTTGCGTTGTATCCGTTAGAAATGATTCCGGTACAATATATAGTGTTTGACTTGAGTTAGGCTATCAATATATTGTGCCGGAATAGTTAAATCAAGTGACAACGCAAAAAGCCCTATAATGCAGCCCTGGGAGGTGAGAATCATTCTAGCACAAGCAGAAGAACTGCTCCAAAAGTACTACGGGTATGGGTCGTTTCGGCCGGGACAAGCCCGGGTGATCGAGAGTATTCTAGACAGCCGAGATACACTGGCCATTATGCCGACCGGGGCGGGGAAATCAATTTGTTTTCAGATTCCCGCGCTGCTCTTTGCCGGCGTTACTCTGGTAGTATCTCCTTTGATCTCCTTAATGAAGGATCAGGTTGATACCTTAACTAATTTGGGGATTCCAGCTGCCATGATCAATAGTTCTTTAAGCCCCGCTGAAGTCGAACGGCGGATTGAAGAAACAGCAGCGGGGGCTTATAAAATTTTATATGTGGCCCCGGAGCGATTGGGAGCCGCGGCTTTTCTGGAAATGGTCAGAACGCTTCAGGTGTCTTTTTTGGCCATCGACGAAGCCCATTGTGTGTCCCAGTGGGGTCATGATTTTCGCCCCAGTTATCGGCGGATTGTCTCCTTTGTTAATCAACTGGCCACGCGACCGGTGGTTGCCGCGTTCACCGCAACGGCTACGGAAGAGGTGCAGAGCGATATCTTGTCCCTGCTCGCGCTGGAGGAGGCCAATGTTTATGTGACCGGTTTCGACCGGAGTAATCTGTATTTCAGCGTTTACCGGCGGGTGAAGAAAAAAGATTTTCTCTTATCTTATCTGGCGAACAACCGGAATGAGGCTGGGATTATCTACGCCGCGACCCGTAAAGAAGTGGATAAGATCTATGCCCTTTTACAGGAGGAAGGGTTTGCTGTTGGCCGCTATCACGCTGGGTTAAGGGAAAAAGAGCGGAAAGCGGTTCAGGAAGAATTTTTAAATGATGATCTGCGCATCATGGTTGCGACCAATGCGTTTGGGATGGGTATTGATAAGTCCAACATCCGTTATGTGATCCACTATAATCTCCCGAAGAATATGGAAGCCTATTACCAGGAAGCCGGGCGGGCCGGTCGTGACGGGGAACCGAGCACCTGTATTCTTTTGTTCAGTCCACAGGATACCTTGATCCAGAAATATTTGATTGCACAGACGGTTTATGCTCCGGCCCGCAAAAAATGCGAGCTGGAGAAACTCCAGACCATGGTGGATTACGCCCATACCACCCAGTGTCTGCGGGGTTTTATCCTCGCCTACTTTGGGGAAGAAGAGCGACCTTCCACTTGTGGTAATTGTGGGAATTGCCATGGCCAGTTGGAGACGGTGGATATTACCGAGGAAGCGGAAAAAATCTTCTCCTCGATTATTCGGATGAGAAACCCTTACGGGGTGAATACCATTGCTGGTGTTTTAAAAGGCTCGTCCACGAAAAGACTGCGTAGTTTGGGGTTTGATCGGCTTTCAACTTATGGTTTGATGAAAGAAAAAACCCTCTCGGAGATTACCGATTTAATCAATCAATTGATTGCCGAAGATTATCTATGCTTAAGCGGGGGAGAGTATCCAGTCGTCAAACTACGGTCAAAGGCAGGCGCAGTCTTAAAAGAAGGACAACAAGTATGGGGAAAAACACTGAAGCGGAGGGAGCTTACCAAGACGACGGATCCCCTTTTTGAACAGTTGCGGGTGATCCGGAAGCGCTTGGCGGACCAGGAGGGAGTCCCGCCTTATATTGTTTTTAGCGATAGTACTCTGCGGGAAATGGCGCGCGGGAAACCCCTGACCAGCGCCGAGCTGCTTGAGATTAAAGGGGTTGGGTTAACAAAACTCGAGAAATACGGGGAGCAGTTTCTAGCCGCGATCAACGCTTATTTACGCGAGACGAAAACCGATTGTTCTTAGGTGATTAATGATGAGAGGAGCAGTGAAGATGGGAGAAGAAATTCGGCAGTTGGCCGCTCGGATCAGGGAGATTCGAGAGATTGAAGGTATAACACTGGAGGCTTTGGCGGAAGAACTAAATATTACGGTGGACTTATATCAGAGGTATGAAGCTGGTACTGATGATATCCCGGTGGGGGTCTTATACAAGATAGCCCAAAGGTTTAATTTAGAACTGAGTGCGTTGATCACGGGGGAAGAACCTCGCCTGCGCAGTTACTCCTTGACCAGAAAAGGAAGGGGAGTTTCAGTGCAAAGAAGGAAAGCCTATAAATATCAAAGTCTAGCTTATAATTTCATTCATAAAAAGGCGGAACCCTTTTTGGTGACCGTAGAGCCCCATGCCGAGGAGGGGGAGATTAAACTGAATAACCATCCCGGCCAAGAGTTTAACTATATATTGTCAGGTACCATCAAGTTTCTGCTTGATGGTTATGATGTCACCCTTAACCCGGGGGATTCGATCTATTTTGATTCGGGGATTGATCATGGGATGATCGCCTTAAATGGAGAACCGGCTCAATTTCTAGCGGTAATATTATAGTTTTAGTGAGGGTGGAAGATAGATGTTAAAACAATTTGTCGCGGGAGATTTCCATTCGTATGAAGAGTTTGTCGAGAACTATCAGGTAAAAATCCCTGCTAATTTTAATTATGCTTACGATGTCGTGGATCAGATTGCGGCGGCAACTCCGGATCGAACTGCAATTGTCTGGTGTAATGAACAGGGCGAAAGCAAAAAAATCAGTTTCGCGGAAGTAAAAGAGTATAGTGACCGGATGGCGGGATTTTTAAAGCGGGTTGGGATCGGAAAAGGCGATGCGGTGATGCTGATCTTAAAACGCCGCTATGAATTCTGGTTTGCCTTATTAGGTCTGCATAAAGTTGGGGCCATCGCGGTGCCGGCTACCCATTTGTTGACAGCCTCCGATCTAGTGTATCGTAATAATGCCGCTGATGTGAAGATGATCATAGCGGTGGACGATGCAGAGGTTATTAAGCATGTTGAAGCGGCGGAGGAAGAGTCGCCGACGCTCCAATATAAAGTCCTCGTCAACAAAGAGCGCGCCGGATGGTTGCATTTCGCGCAGGAGTTGGAAAAATCGGCGCCTTCTTTTCTCCGTACGGAAGAAGAGTTTAGCCCGGCTGATATTTCTTTACTTTATTTTACTTCGGGGACGACCGGTCAGCCCAAAATGGTGATGCATAATTTCCAATATCCCTTAGGGCATATTGCGACGGCAAAATACTGGCAGAATGTACAGGCAGGTGGGTTGCACTTGACAGTAGCCGAGACCGGTTGGGCGAAAGCGGTTTGGGGGAAGATTTATGGGCAATGGATCGCGGGCAGCGCCGTTTTTGTTTATGATTTTGACCGCTTTGAGGCGAAAGAACTTATACGTATGGTTGAAAAGTACCAAGTTACTACGTTCTGTGCACCGCCGACCATCTATCGCTACCTGATTAAAGAGGATTTGGCCAGCTATAATCTGGATCATCTTCAGTATTGCGTTGTTGCCGGTGAACCCTTAAACCCGGAGGTTTATACGCAGTTTTTGCAAATGACGGGGCTCAAGCTACGGGAGGCCTATGGCCAGACCGAATTAACGGTGGTTATCGGTACTTTTCCATGGATGGAACCGAAGCCTGGTTCCATGGGTAAACCGGCCCCCGGTTACCAGGTGGAGATTGTCGATGAGGAGGGAATTCCCTGTGAGGTCGGGGAGGTTGGTCAGATCACCATTCGCTTGGAAAAGCAAAAACCGGTGGGACTCTTTAATGGGTATTATCGGGATGCCGAAAAAACCAAAAGTGTTTGGCATGATGATCGTTACTTCACCGGGGATACGGCCTGGCGTGATGAAGATGGGTATTACTGGTTTGTCGGTCGCGTTGATGATGTCATTAAAAGTTCCGGCTATCGGATTGGCCCCTTTGAGGTGGAGAGCGCCTTAATCGAACACCCGGCGGTCTTGGAATGTGCGGTGACCGGTGTTCCCGATCCTGACCGTGGGCAAGTGGTTAAAGCCACCGTTGTACTGGCGGCGGGGTATAAAGGCGATGCGCAACTGGTGAAGGAACTACAGAACCATGTTAAAAAGTCGACGGCACCTTACAAATACCCCCGGATTATTGAGTTCCGGTCTGAACTACCGAAGACGATCAGTGGAAAGATCCGACGGGTAGAAATCAGGGAAGAGCACGAAAGTAAGGAGGAATAAAATCCTGCCCAGAAACATCAAACATTATATTAACAATAGTTGAACTTTCTTTTGAATTTCATTATTATTGTTGAAGATTATAACGATCTTTTATAAAATAGAAAATAAAGGTATACTGGATGGTCTGTAAAAACGACCATCCTTTAGTCTTGGTCATTAACGTTTATTTTAAAGGAGGTTCTTATTATGACGGTAAAAGTTGGCATTAACGGGTTTGGTCGGATCGGGAGACTGGTTTTTCGTGCCGCGGTGGACAATCCACAGGTTGAGGTAGTGGGAATTAATGATCCCTTTATTGACTTGGACTACATGGTTTATATGTTAAAGTATGACTCAGTACATGGTCGCTTCCAGGGTGAAGTTAAAGTAGAAGGCGATCATCTGGTTGTAAACGGGAAAAAGGTAGCAGTTTTTGGCTCCATGAAACCGGAGGAGATTCCCTGGAGTTCTTGTGGCGCCGAGTATATCGTCGAATCGACCGGTGTCTTTAAAGAGATCGACAAAGCATCCGCTCACTTCAAAGGGGGAGCAAAAAAAGTTGTCGTTAGCGCGCCGTCCAAAGATGCGCCCATGTTTGTGATGGGTGTTAACCATGACAAGTACACCAAAGATATGAATGTGGTCTCGAACGCCTCCTGCACCACCAACTGTCTGGCTCCCCTTGCGAAGGTGATCCATGACAATTTTGGGATTGTCGAAGGGTTGATGACTACGGTGCACGCCACTACCGCTACCCAGAAGACCGTAGATGGTCCTTCCAAGAAAGACTGGAGAGGTGGTCGCTCCGCCAGCGCCAATATTATTCCTTCCTCGACCGGGGCTGCCAAAGCCGTTGGTAAGGTAATTCCGGAATTAAACGGGAAACTGACCGGGATGTCCTTCCGGGTACCCACCATTAATGTTTCGGTGGTTGACTTAACTTGCCGTCTGGAAAAAGGCGCTTCTTATGATGAGATCAAAGCGGCGGTCAAGAATGCAGCAGAGAACGAACTCAAAGGGATTATGGACTATACCGAAGACGACGTTGTTTCGACCGACTTCATTAGTGACTCTCATACTTGTATCTTCGACGCCAAAGCCGGAATTGCCTTAAATGATAACTTCGTGAAACTCGTGGCTTGGTACGACAATGAGTGGGGTTATTCCAACAAAGTGCTTGACCTCATCTGCCATATGGCTGCGGTCGACCAGAAGTAAGGTTTATTCAACTTAAGATAAAAGAAAAAGGGGTGTCCCGGCAGGGGCACTCTTTTTTAATAGTGCGCCCAGCATGGGCGCAATCTAATCGGTGAAAGTCCGTAGTCCACCCTAGTAGTGGGAAGGACATAGCCGAACACCAAGGGTGTCCACCGCGAGGAGGAATCTGAAGGAAGGTGTAGGCAAATCTCCGGTCTGACGAACAGAAATCACATCAGGCTGTAGGCAAGGTTAAGACTGCTATACAAGTTAAAGACCAATAACTACTCAGAATTGTTTACGGTATATGTGGCAGACACATGGAGAGAAAGATTGCGTTCTTACCTGGGGAGGTCTCACGGACGGGTGGAAACAGAGTATGAAGCCCGGTTGAAACAAGATTTGTCGTGAGAAGTCAGCAGAGGTCGTAGTACGGAGGTGTTGCGACATTATAAGGAAGGACCGAACCAGAACGAGGTGAGGGTCAATGAAAGTTACTGAAAGTGGCAAATTAAAACAAATTAAAACACAGACAACTTCAAAAAAAGGGCTGTCCGCAAAAGGTATCTACAGAACAGAGAGAATATGCGGAAGCCGTGTGCGCCACTAAAGATGACCGAAACCGACATCACCAACTGGCAGCGAGCAGACGGAGGGCTTGCTGGAGCTAATCCTAACCTGGGATAATCTAAACCGTGCCTACAAGCAGGTGAAGAGGAACAAAGGGGCAGGTGGAATTGATGGAATGCAGGTAGATGAACTTCTACTCTACCTGAGAGAAAACCGGGAAAAGCTCCTTCAATCTATCCGGGACGGAAAATACCGTCCAAAACCGGTGCGGAGGGTAGAAATACCCAAAGACAACGTGTTAAACGTCAAATTAAATGGACTCTGAAATGAAAATACAGCCAAAAAGTCAAATTAAAAGAACATCGAGAGGTGGATTTATCGCATTTGTTCTCCAAAAGATTGAGCCGGATGCGGAACGCCCTTTTTATATCCTGACAGTACACGGTGTGGGCTATCGCTTCAACAAGGAGGCGTAGCGTACGAATTGGAGATTGTTTTTCTTTTTCTCGACCGTTGTATGTATTTGTATGATTACTTATCTGGCGGCCCTAAAGGACTTTTTGGGCGAATGCTCCATGGTTATCTTTATCCCTCTTACACTGGCCATCAAGTGCAAAAATTTAATTCTCCAGAAGGGATTGAGCTTTGGAAGTATCTAAAAGAACTCTTCAAATACTCTCATCCCAGTTCAGTAATTTATGAATCTATGTCCGACCCGTTACTCTTTGAAGAAGTCTGGGTAGTTTGGGATCATACGGCCAGAAGCAGCCCGGCCCTGCGCGAAAAACCTGACCAGTTTGTGGCTTTCCCTTCACCAGCCGGTCCGAAAGGACGCGCCTTTATTTCTGTTATTGCCGGATTGGGTATCCCTCGGGGCGCAAAAAATTTAGAGGAGTCCTGGAAACTGATTGATCTGTTCACTCAACCGGAAACCCAAGTAAAGATCCTTAAAGGCACTGGGTTCTTCCCGACAACCTATGAAGCAATCAATTACGTGCCAGAAGGCGCTTTAAAGATCCTGGCGGAAGCAGTGACCAAACAAGCAGGCGCTACGGATGGTATCGTCACACTACTTCCTGTGGGTCTCGGCAATCGCAGTGGCGAATTTGTTCCGATTTATACCGATACCTTCCAGGCCATTGTGGTACAGGGCCGGCCAATTGAAACCACCCTCAAAAGGCAGGAAGCTATACTGCAAAAACTATTTGCAGAGACAGGAGCCCCTTATCCGCAACCGTAAACTATTAGGATTTGGGGGAGCAGAGGTCAACCTGCTCCCCTTGTAATTAAAACCGAAGCTGGGGCAAGCGAAGGGATGAAAATTAAAGCTTCATCTGGGACTGGCAAAGGCTATCATTCATGCGAGCGACAAGTGACGAGTGACGAGCGACGAGATGTATTTTCTAAGGAGGTGTTATCAAATGGATTGTCGTAGAACTGCCTTGCCCTATTTCCTACTAGCGCCTACTTTAATATTTTTACTATTCTTTTTTGTTGTTCCTTTGTTCCAAGTAATCGGTCTGGCATTTAGCTCGGAGCATTCGATCTTTACACTGCGACACTTTAATAGAATGTTTGGAGATATTTATTACCAAGACGCAGTCATAAACACACTAAAGATGGCAGTAATCATTATCCCCATCCAACTGGTGGTTGCTTTCCTGTCAGCCCTGATTATCAATAAAAGGTTTAAGGGGTCCACGCTCTTTTTATATATTTACGCTATTCCGCTTGGGATCTCAGAACTAGGGGCTGGCTTGATCTGGCTGTCCATTTTTACGGAAAAGGGTTACCTTAATAGCATCCTTTATCAACTGGGTATTCTTAAGGAAGCGGTGATTTATCTCTCATATCAGTCACCTCAGTGGATTATGACAGCCATTGTTATTACTGAAGTCTGGCGCGCCACCCCTTTGGTGATGATTATTCTCCTCTCCGGTCTCCAGATGATCGCTAAAGACTATCTGGAAGCGGCTGATATCTTTGGCGCCAATTGGTGGCAAAAAGTATGGTTAATCATTCTCCCTCTGTTAAAACCTAGCATCCAATCAGCCTTAATAATCCGAACTCTGTTAGCTTTTCAAGTTTTTGGACCAATTATCGTTTTGGCGGGTAGACTATTTCCGGTCATGGCTTCAGAATCTTTCTTCTGGTATACTCTGATTCGAAATGAACATGTCGCCGCTACTTACGCCCTGTTATTGATGGTGATTTCTATGATCATCACTTGGAGTTATCTGGTGTTTTTAAAGACCAAAGATGAACAAGTGGGGGTGTTGTAATGAAAAGGGATTCTTGGCAGAGAAGCGCGATAACATCCTCTTCTGTTGGGTTCTATTTGGGTGCAAGTCTAATCGCCCTGTGTACTCTGACGCCGATTATTCTAATTGCTTTCGCTGCGTTAACTTCCAGGGCGGAATTATACACCTGGCCGCGTTCGATCATACCGACCAAGTTTTCTTTAGATAATCTTAAATATTTTATCAATGCTTATGGCGTGCTAAAGTCTACTTTCAATAGCATTCTGGTAGCAATGGTAACCATTCTTCTCTCTTTGCTGATCGGCGCTCCGGCCGGTTATGCCCTTTCACGGTTTCGTTTTCGGGGGAAAGAAGCTTTTAAGCTGGGGATATTGATTACCAGAATGTTCCCAACTTCTCTGTTAGCCATTCCGCTAGCAGTAATGTTTCTGCGTTGGAGGATCTACGACACTATCCTTGGCGTTTCCCTGATGCACACCTCGCTTTCTTTGCCCTTTACGGTTTTAATTACTGCCAGTCTGTTTCTGAAGGTTCCTTATGAATTGGAGGAAGCTGCTTTAACGCTGGGATGTAATAGAATTACGGCTTTTATCCATGTTAGCCTGCCTCTAATCTTACCCGGGCTGGCGGCAGCCGGAATTTTTACCTTTGTTACCTCGTGGAACGAGGTATTCGCCGCCTCGATCTTAACGGTTCAAAACCGCACCTTGCCTGCGCATATCATGGCAACTTTAGAGGCTTCTCCGTTAAACTTCAAATTTGCCGGGGGCTTTTTTATGATTATACCGGCCATCGTTTTCATCTTTATTATTCGTAAATATCTCCTGAGCATGTGGGGAATTTCTGTTAACAAGTAGCGTCTTGCCAAGGGTAAAATAAGCACAAAGGAGTAAGTTTCAAGAACCATGAGTACATTTTCTTTAAGCGAAGCATCTCTGAAAAAAGGGCGGGAAATACTGGTGGAGCTTTATGGGGAGGAGACGGGGAACTCAACCTATGAAAGATTACTGAGAGTCATCAAAGAAGCGCTAACAGAGAAAGGGAAGATTCCAAGATTTGATTCGGGGAAGAGAGAGGAGAGCTATAAGTTCGACCAGACCGATGCTTTCCTGGTTACTTATGGCGATCAGTTTCTGGACAACAAAAATCAGCTCTTCGAGAATCTTAGACGGTTTGCTGAGGAATATTTGACTGGACTTTTTTCTGGAGTTCATCTTCTTCCCTTTTATCCTTATTCTTCGGATGATGGGTTTTCGGTCACGGATTATTACCAGGTTCGCTCGGACTTAGGTGATTGGGAAGATGTAAGACAACTTAGTTATCATTTTAAAGTTATGTGCGATGCGGTAATTAATCACATCTCGGCTGAAAGTGCTTGGTTCCAAGGATATTTAAAAGGAGAACCGGGCTACGATCAATTCTTTATTGAAGTTGGAAAAGATATTGACCTCTCAGCGGTTATTCGCCCCCGAGCCCTGCCACTTCTCACGTCTTTTTCCTCCGTTGCCGGGGAGAAACTACTCTGGACGACCTTTAGCACGGACCAGATTGATTTAAATTACGCTAATCCCCGTGTTTTACTGAAAATCATTGAATTGCTCCTTTTCTATGGAGAACAAGGAGTTAAGCTAATCAGGTTGGATGCCGTCGGGTACTTGTGGAAAGAGATCGGCACGACTTGTCTTCACCTGCGACAAACTCACCGGATTATTCAGCTCTTCCGCTCTGTCTTAGATCTGGTTTATCCGGAGATAAGCTTAATCACTGAAACCAACGTTCCGCACGAGGAAAACATCAGTTATTTCGGGGATGGCTACAATGAAGCGCAGATGGTATACCAGTTTTCTTTACCTCCCTTGGTACTTATCACCTTCTATCAGGAAAACGCCGCTACGCTGACCCGCTGGGTTGGCGCCCTCGAACAACCGCCCGGACGATGCACATTTTTAAATTTTCTAGCCTCTCATGACGGAATCGGTCTCTTACCAGTCAAGGGTATTCTGAGCGAGAAAGAAATAAACATGTTAGTTGAAAAGACGCAGGCCTATGGAGGGAGTATTAGTTATCGTTATAACGTTACCGGGGAAAAAAGTCCTTATGAATTAAATATCTCATACTTTGACGCCCTTTCCGGCAGAGAGGAACCAGAGTCGATCCGAATTGAGAAATTTATCTGTGCCCACTCCATTCTCTTGTCGCTGGTTGGGGTACCGGCTATCTATATTCATAGCCTTTTCGGCTCAGAAAATGATGATGAAGGAGTTGAAGAAACGGGCAGACCTCGCTCCATTAATAGGAGAAAATTTTTCTTCCAGCAATTCCTGGCAGAACTGGATAATCCTTATTCCCGGACGAGAATGGTCTACGAGCGCCTGGCGACTTTATTAAAAATCCGTCGAAACCATCCTGCTTTTCATCCCCTAGGCAGACAAGACGTTCTGGTTTTAAAGGATGAGATTTTCTCTCTAATCCGTACTTCCCCGGAGGAAAATGAACAAATCATCTGTTTTCACAATGTTTCTAGCAGGCAACAAGCGCTCCAGGTGGATTTCTCCAGTACAAAGATGGATCCTGCTCAGGAATACCAAGATTTGTTAACAAGAAGAATTTTCTCACCTAATGCTCAGGGGTTAGTTCATTTACAATTGTTACCGTACGAAATATTGTGGTTGCTTCGGATGCCAACAAAACTGCGAAGTTAATCAGAAATAACCTTATATTAGCCTGTTCTTGGACTGAGCTTTTTGCGTTGTCTTTTGATTTAATTATCCCGATACAATATATTGATAGCCTAATACCAGTCAATCACTATATATTGTATTGGGACCTTTTAAAAAGGATACTACGCAAAAAGCTTTACTAAATTAAAGGCTGCCAAAATGGCAGCTTTTTTCTTTCTTTACTAGGAGTAAGTCATAGGGCATGGCATAACTCCTTTTCAAATTCAGTATAGTTTTTCTAAAATAGAGCTAGATGTCTTTTGGTTGTTATTCTGGCTGATCTCAAAGCTTCGGCGGTAATATTCCATATACATTAGATCCAAAAGATAAAGCTGCCCCATTTTGACTGAAGTGGAACCACCTTGCAATGGACTTTCATTGGCGCCACAAAGAATTGTCACATCAGAAAAGCTAGTTAGGGGTGATTTTATAAAGCGGGTTATCGTGACTACCTTTGCCCCCGCCTCTTTTGCCAGCTTTGCCACATTGATAGTATCCTTTGTAGAACCAGAATAGGAGATGACAATAGCTAAGTCCTTATCCGTAAGCATACTTGCCGTCATCGCCTGCATATGAGAATCTTGAACACAGTGTACTTTGGGGGTAATACGTAAAAATTTATTCATTGCCTCCATGGCGGTCAGCATAGAAGCACCTACGCCAAAGAAGTATACATTATGCGCATTTTCAAAATAATCCATGGCACGAGAGAATTCTTCCAGATTCAAAAGGTTGAAGGTTTCATTAATTGCGTTCAGGTTGGTTTTCAGCACCTTTTGAGCAAGCTCAGCAAAGGCGTCAGAAGAGTTAATATGTTTTCCAAGCTGTTCGGTATCCTCGTTATCCTCTGTAATGCTTAAAGAAAGCCGCATTTTAAATTCTTGATAGCCTCGCAGTTCCATAGTGCGGCAGAAACGAAACACACTAGTATCCCCCACATCACAAGCTTCTGCCAGTTCTGTAATTGACATAAATAATACCTTTTTCGGATTTTGCAGGGCATAGTCTGCTACTTTCTTCTCAGCATTAGTAAATTGATTGTATAGGGATTGAATTTTTAAAAGAAAATTTTCATTAGCCACCTTTCTTACTCCTAACCTATTATAATTTACATAAATAATATTACCGGCTAAAGCTGTCGAGCAGCGCCACTAAATACCCGTACTGTTTTCTAAATTTACCTATTACATCGCTAAATCTAAAATTTGTACTCAAAATTTTTGTGCCTCAACAGCATCTCTTTAGGTATACATTCCCAAGTACTATTATACTTACCAAACACTCCAGTGAAAAAAGATTTACCGATATATATTTCCCCTCAATTACAACTTTCCCTTCAACCTTTGACCGCACCCATAGTAATACCCTGTGTAAAATACTTTTGAAAAGCAATAAACACTATTAAAATCGGAACAGCCGCAAAGGTAGCGCCCGCCATCAGCACTCCATAGTTAGTGGCAAACTCCTGCTGCATAGTTGCAACACCTAACGGTAGTGTCAATTTTAGCTTAGAATTCAACATAATGAGCTGCATAAAGTAATCGTTCCACGCGCCGATAAATGTAAAAATAGCTAAAGCCGCAATACCCGGCTTTACCATCGGCACAACAATTAGAATGAAAGTCTTTAGTTCACTAGAGCCATCGATTTTAGCAGCTTCTAAAATTTCGGTCGGCAGTGTTTCATTGAACTGCTTCATTAAAAACACACCAAAAGGCCAACCTACCGCAGGCAAAATAACCGCTGACAGCGTGTTGTGAAAACCCCATGAGCTGATCAGACGCACCAGCGGAACTAGTATAACTTGCTTAGGCAAAGCCATCGCAGCTACAAGTATGGCAAATATTAGCTCGCGGCCATAGAACTTTTTTTTAGCAAGCACATAACCTGCCATGGTGGATACAACACAAACCAGAATCATCGTCCCAAGCGCAATCAATACGCTGTTAAAGAACCAAGTCAATGCCGGGTTATAAAAGAGTTTCCTATAATTTTCTATGGTTGGATGTATGGGAAACCATTGTGGCGGCAACTGAACGGTAACCTCTTGCTGCTTAAATCCACCTGTGATTACCCAATAAAAAGGAAAAATAAAGCCAATGGTTAAGATATATAAAAGCGTCATTCTCAGGATATTACCGATTGAAGTCTTTTTTTTGCTATTTTTCATGCCTACACCTCTCCTTTCTTAATATTCAACTTTATTGCTGAAGAACTTGAATTGTAGGATGCTAAAAAACCCAATTACCACTGCAAGTATTACACCCATTGCGTTAGCATAACCAAATTGTGTCAACTTGAAGGCGGTTTCATATACTAGGTACATAACGGTACTAGTATGGTAATTTGGTCCTCCTGAGGTAAGTAGTTGAATAAGAGAGAAGCACTGGAAGGAATTTATAATGGTGATGACAACTACGTAAAGAGTAGTTGGCATTATACAAGGCCATTTTATGTATTTAAATACTTGCCAATTAGTAGCGCCGTCAATTTCCGCAGCCTCTATATGGGACTTGTCGAGATTGCTAAGAGCAGCAATATACAGAACAATTGGCTGACCAATTGAGGTCGTAAATAGCACAAGTAAAATTGACCAGAGGGCATAATGTTTATCACCCAGCCACATAATAGGCTGATTGATCATACCTAATGTCTCCAAGAACCAGTTGAGGATACCGCTTAGTGGATCAAAAATCCATTTCCAAACTACTATTACAGAAACAGTACCGGTAACAACCGGCAGGTAGAACACCCCGCGGAAAAAGGAGCATACTAAAGAACTTTTCTGATAAATTGTAAGCGCAACAAAAATAGAAAATAAAATAATGAAAGGAACAACACCGATCACAAGTACGATGGTGTTTTTCATGGATTTTAAGAAGACCTCGTCTTTAAATAAATTAATGTAGTTGCCAAAACCAAGAAATTCAAACCTATTTATTGAATAATTAAAAAAACTGGTAAAAATGCTGACAATAATTGGATAGACAACAAAAACAGCAAAAAAGCATATGGCAGGAAGCAAAAATACGCCTGCAACTATTGTTTCATGTATGTCTTTGGGCATTGTCCGCCATCTTCTAAAGCGAGCATCTTTTAATGGCGGCATTATTAAGTTTCCTTGTGCTTTTAGACTATTATTATCCATTACTGTTATCACCTCGTTGCTGTAGATCTATATATTCCCCCCCACGCGATTGTGGGGGGGGAACCTCAAAAAATACTATGAAAGCAAAGCTTTCTCTTTATTGCTTAATAGAATCATTTGCTACCTTAACAAAATCGTCCAACGCCTGCTTTGGTGTTTTGTCACCGGTAAAAGCAGCTTGAAGAGCCGGGAACCAGGCAGTACGCATTTTCGCAAAGCCATCTATCGTATTATAGTAAGGAGAATAGTACTTAGTGAGACCAGCCAGATACGTCATAGTCTCGTCTCCTTTATAAAGGTTACCGAAGGAAGAACGAACCGGGAAGGTGTTAGTAGCTTTTACGTTCTTGGGGCCCCAGATCGAATCGTTGCAGATAAAGTCGATCAGTAATTTCGAGGCTTTAATCTTGTTGGCATCACCATTATCAAATACACAGAAACCATCGATCAGATACTCCAATTCCGGTATGCCATCTGCAGATGGGAAGGGAACCATGATCGGTTCGAATTTAATTTGGTCTTTCTTGGTTGCGAAAAGCCCAGATGAGAATAGAATTGTATGCGACACCCGTTGGGCGCAAAACTCATCGATCGCAGCTGTACCATCAGAAGCAGAACCATTAAGTAGTAACCCGCTTTTAATTGCATTTACTACAAACTCGAGACCCCGCACCCCACCCTGGTCGTTAATGGTGTACTTAGTAATTTTCTCATCGGTAATCGAGGAATCATATAAGTTAGCGATAAAAGCACGCGTCCCTTGGTCGCCACCCTGCGATGAACAGAAGATAATCGCCCCTCGCTCTTTCTTCGCTTTTAGCGCCTCAAGAAGCGCTTTATATTGGCTGGTTGTCCATGTCCTGTCACCCTTAAGATTGAGCATATTTAACAAACCATGTTTTTCTAGCATGTTCTTATTAAAACCCATCAGGAACGGAGCAGAGGAAATAGGATACATATAGTACTTGTTCCCTACTTTGCAAGCATTAATGATATTGTTATTATTGACATCTTTAATAAACTCACCTGTGAACATATCACTTAAATCAGCCAGAACGCCGCTTTTTCCGTAAGCAATGATCCGTCCGGGCGCATCAAACAGTACATCACAGACAGTTTTCCCCTGAATAGCAGTATTAATTTTTTCCGGTCCGGAAGCAAAGTCAATATTCTCCAGATTAACCTTGATGTTAGGGTACTTTTGGTTGAAGGCCGTAATAATCGACTGTTCATATTTGCCTATAACACCATCCACTGCCATAAAGTTTGGGAAGTTCCACCAGGTAATTTCTGCCTTCAGCTGGGCTAGATCATCAGCTGCGCCTACTTGGATATTACCACTTACCACTGTAACCAGTAACAGTAAAGTCACCATTAATAGGGAAAATACCTTTTTCATAACATAATCCTCCTTAATTATTTTTTATTTTTAGCAGTAATTACTGCTAATCCCCCTCTTCAGTTCACTATTCAAAGCCTAGCAGGAAACGACCGATCCGCCGTTAATTTCTCTCAAAAACATTCAACTTCACAAGAATACCGCTTATTAAATTCCTATATATATTGCTATAATAAAATATTTACAAAGACATCATAACATGTCCAGAAATTTTTTTCAAGTTAAATTTAAAAAAAAAATTTTTTCCATAACGCTCTATAAAAACATATGGTGAATAACACTTGACAAAAGCACTAGGTGAGGAATTACTACACAATCTTTTCTCCTCTTTTCTGCTGTAAACTAATGCTATTAATTACATTTACAAACCTTTCAGTAATTTCCTGAGGTCTTGTGATCGCTCCACCAACCACAACCGCAAAAGCTCCTAATTCTAACATTTTTTTCGCTTGTTCCGGATAATGAATTCTTCCTTCAGTAATAATCGGAACCTTAGTACTTTTGGTCAATTTTTTAACCAGTTCAAAATCTGGTTCTTCAAGTTGTGGCGAATAGCTGGTATAACCACTTAAAGTAGTACTTATGAAATCTATACCTGTATTCGCAGCATTTATTCCTTCTTCGTAGGTAGAAATATCCGCCATCAATAACTGCTCAGGATATTTTTCTTTGATTTTTCTTAGAAATTGAGTAACTCTCAGACCATCAGGTCTTTCTCTTAAGGTACAGTCCAGGGCGATGATATCTGTCTTAATCGCAGCTAAAGCATCAACCTCTTTCATCGTCGCTGTGATATGTTGTTCATAGCCTTCATATTGTTTTTTAATAATACCAATAATCGGTAAGCCTACTTTTTCTTTGATCTCTTTTATATCCCTAATTCCATTTGCTCTAATACCTACTGCCTTTGCCTGTTGTGCGGCAAGAGCCATAAGTGGCATAATACCCCCGCTCTTCGAATATAGGGGTTCACCCTCAAGCGCCTGGCAAGAAACGATTAAACCACCTTTTAACTGCTTGATAATATCATGCTTTACTTTCATAGTTATTCCCCTTTAATTATCTTAGCTTTTGGTCTATTACATACAATAAATTATTGTTATAAATTTATAACCTTATAAAACCTCTATATTTGTTTTGATAATGCTCCTCTTGAAATTATCTTTATTTATAATTTTTCCAGGAAATCCACACCTGTAATCGCGTATTTTTCTTTCAGTTCTCTAAAACCCTCTTTGATCTTTTCTTCATCGGCGCCGCTGTAATTATTAAATGGCCGCCTGGAATATCCGGCGTCAACCCCCATCCATTTAAGACCTAAGCGCATAACAGAAAAATAATCATATGAGACAGAATAATTAATAATTTGGACAGCGGTCTTCTGTTTTGCTTTTGCCGTTACAAGATCATTATTTTGGATCGCATGATAAATTTCGATAAATAACTCGGGCATTAGATTGTAGAAAGAACCAATAATACCATCTGCCCCGTTAATTAGTCCTGAAATTGCCATTTCATCACAACCAGAATAAATTAGAAAATCCCGACCAATTTGCTCTTTAATTAAAGCAATTTCGTGGTGGGTCGTTGCTGTATATTTTATCCCTTTCACGCGCTCAATTGCTGCTAACTTCTTGATAGTATTAAATCCTAAAATGCCTGCCAGTGGCACATTATAAATAATCATGGGCAACGGTGTAGCTTCACCAATATCTTTATAATAGTTAAAGATATGTTCTTCATTAAATCTCCAATAAAAGGGCGGTACAGAAGAAATAGCATCTGCTCCGGCTTGATAAGCATGCGTGGCTAATTCAATCGAGTTCTTCGTCCCGATGGCCCCAATATGCGCCATAATAGGAACACGTCCAGCTACTTCATTAATAATAATTTCAACAATCCGTTTTCTTTCCTCTAAAGTCATTAAGAACCCTTCGCCAGTACTACCTGTCAAATAGAGACCATTTACTCCTTTATTAAGTAAATGATTGATAAAACCCCTGGTTCTCTTTTCATCAAGCGCTTCATTTTCATCAAAAATAGTTAATAAGGCCGGAATTACTCCTCTAAAATTTGGTAATTTAATATTAGCCATTTCTCTCCCCCATTAATCTTTTTCATCATGATATATCTTTATTGGTTAAATTAAATGACAGGCAACATAATGTTCTTGGCCATTAATGATATGTTTTTGCAGTTCTGGAGTTTCATGCTTACACTTCTCCATACTCTCTTTACACCTCGGATGAAAGGAGCAACCGCTTGGTGGATTTACCGGGCTAGGCACATTCCCCTCTAAAATTATACGTTTCGACTTTTTATCAAGATCGGCTACAGGAATAGCAGATACTAAAGCTTTTGTATAAGGGTGTAATGTGTTAGCATAAAAATCATCAGCATTAGCCAACTCAACAATTCGTCCCAAATACATAACGGCGATTCGATCACTAATGTATTCTACAACGCTTAAATCATGGGTAATAAAAATATAAGTTAGGTTTCGCTCATCTTTTAATTTCTTTAATAGTTTTAAAACCTGAGCTTGTATGGATACATCTAAGGAACTAACCGCCTCATCACAGACAATTAACTCCGGTTCAACGCTTAGCGCTCTAGCTATACCAATACGCTGCCTTTGTCCCCCGCTAAATTCATGTGGGTAACGGTTCATATATTCTCTTCTCAAGTTAACATCTTCAAGTAAATCGCCGATTATTTTACGTCTTTCCTTTTTTGATTTAAGGCCAAACTTCTTTAACGGATCTTGAAGCGAACCAAAAATAGTAAAAGCAGGGTTCAATGAAGAATGTGGGTCTTGGAATACAATTTGTAACTTTTTCCTCGCCTTCAACATCTCTTTTGCTGACAATTTTATTAAATCCTTTTCTTCACCATCAAAATTGTAAACAATGCTCCCTGCGGTAACCCTTAGCAATTGTAAGATTGATTTACCTAATGTCGTTTTACCACAACCGCTTTCACCCACCAGCCCTAAAGTTTCACCTTTATAGATATCAAGATCTACACCATCAACCGCTTTTACATAACCTACTGTTCTTTTAAATACGCCTCTTTGAATTGGAAAATATGTTTTAACACCTCGCAATTTCAGTAACGCTTTTTTCTGGTCATTCATTTTCTAACACCTTTCTATAATGCCAACATTTAGCATGATGTGTGCCAGTTACTTTAAAATCATTCGGCATTTCAAAACATTTTTCATCACAATAATCACATCGCGGGTTAAACTGACATCCTTCAGGGCGGTTATAAGGATCAGGGGTATTTCCTCTAATCGGCTCAAGTTCCTGATTTTTGCCACAACCCAACACGGGGATTGACTTAAGTAAAGCTTTCGTATACGGATGAGCTGGTGTTTTAAATACTTCTTCTACAGTTCCACTTTCCACAATATTTCCCATATACATAACAACAACATCATCAGCAAGTTCTGCGACCACACCCATATCATGAGTGATCATCATTATTGCTGTCTTATATGTTTCTTTTAGCTGATTCATTAAATCAAAAATTTGCGCTTGAATTGTTACATCTAAGGCTGTCGTTGGTTCATCCGCAATTAAGACCTTGGGATTACATGACATTCCCATTGCGATCATGGCCCGCTGACGCATTCCTCCTGAGTATTGATGCAGAAACTCATCAACTCGTTGCTCAGGCAATGGGATCCCCATACCTCTTAACAGTTCAATTGCTTTCTTTCTCCTTGCCCTTTTTGTCATTTTAGTATGATACCGGAGACTTTCTATAATTTGGAACCCGACTGTATATACCGGATTAAGGGCGGTCATAGGGTCTTGAAAAATCATTGCAATTTCCGAGCCGCGAAGAGAACGCATCTTTTTTCCGTTCTTTGCTAATTGGTCAATCCGAATGTCACCCTCTTCAGAATGATAAATAATTTCTCCTTCTTCAATTCTTGCCAGTGTAGGTAAAAGTCTCATGATTGAGGTTGCTGTTACACTCTTTCCACACCCGCTTTCCCCAACCATACACAATGTTTTTCCTCTTTTTAGCTTAAAAGATACGCCATCGACCGCCTTATTGCATCTCTGATTGGTATAAAAGTATGTTTTTAGATTATTAACTGTAATAATTATCTCTTCATTCATCTCATGACCACCTTCCTATCCTTGTTGAGTAGGGTCGGTCGAATCCCTGAGTCCATCTCCAATAAAATTTACACTTAATACAAAAGTAGAGATCAGAATCCCAACAGGTAACCAAATCCACCAATTTTCTTTTAAGATGGAAAGATCTTGAGCAACATTCAAGATATTACCCCAGGTCGGTATATTTAATGGCACTCCGAGTCCAAGAAAACTAAGGGATGTTTCTTGTAGAATAAACATGGCCGTACTTAAGGTAATATTAACCATAATTGGTCCAAGGGCATTAGGCAACATATGCTTATAACAAATTATGAAATCATTTAAACCAAAAGCGCGTAAGGCTTGAACATATTCCTCTTCACGTATGGAGAGCATTTGGGATCTAACCAGTCTATAGACCGATCCCCAACCTGTCACAATAAAAATAAGTAATAAATTCCATAAGCTTTGTCCTACAATAGAAACAAGGAGTAAAACTAAAATTATTTGCGGGAATGACATGAAGATTTCTGAAATCCGCATAAAGATCTTATCAAGCCACCCCCCTTTATAACCAGCATAACAGCCAATCATAACACCAATCAGCGCCGCTCCTAAAGCACTACCAAGTCCCACTAAAATAGAGATCCGTCCGCCATAAACAATCCGCGCAAAGACATCGCGGCCTATTTTATCAGTACCTAATATGTGTTTAGCTGAGGGTGGCTGTAAAGCATTTATAACATCAATTTTCCCTGGATGATAACGACAGATCAAAGGAGCAAAAATAGTAGCCAGCACGATAAAGGTAAAGACAACCAAGCCAATCAGCGCCAATTTATTGTTGAAGAATTTGTTTAGTACACGGTTCTGCAATTTGTTTTTTACAATTCCAGATTCCTCTTGCTGTTTAATACTATCCATTATTTTGTCCAATTTAGACTTCTTATTTTTTCTCAATTTTATCACCTTTAATCCAACTTTACCCGTGGGTCTAGTAACGCGGTAAAAAAATCAACTAAGAAACTGGCAATTAAAACAGCTAGCACAAAAAATAGGGCAATCATCATTACTAATGGCAAATTTTGGCCTCTAACAGCTGCAACAAATTCCTTTCCAATCCCGGGCCACTGGAATATTTGTTCAATAATCACAGAACCCCCTATCAACATCGGCAATCTAAAACCGACTAAAACAATTACCGGGGTTAAAGCGACTCTAAACCCATGAATAAAATTAACCCGCCATTCGGGAATACCTTTACTGCGAGCAGTTTTAATAAATTCTTTGTTTAGAGCATCCAACATACTGGCGCGCGCATATCTCATCACGCCCGCAGTCATGGTAAGCCCTAAAACGAAAGCCGGTAATACTAAGTGTGGCAGCCGATCTAAAAAAGAATCATATCCAGGCATCATTCTCCCACCTGAAGGTAACCAGCCAAGTTTAAGCGCAAAGATTAAAATCGCAACTAATCCAAAGAAAAACTGGGGGATTGAAACCCCAATCATTCCGGCAACAGTTAACATATGATCAAGCATCGATCCCTTCTTCAAAGCGCTCAAAGTTCCCAATATACTTCCTAAAACAGTGGAAATTAATAAAGCCGCAACCGATAGTTCAATCGTAGCCGGCAAGCGATCTATCACAATTTTAGAAATGGGGACACCGCTAGTTAAGCTATATCCAAAATCACCTCTTAGCACTCCGCCTAACCATTTAAAATATCTTATCACAAAAGGATCATTTAACCCTAAAGACTCCCTAAGCGCTTCCAACCTTTCAGGAGAGATATTAGCCAGAACATCCGGACTGACCATAAAAGATACGGCATCCCCAGGTGTTAATTCTAAGCCTGCGTAAATAAGAAAAGTAATAATTAACAACATTGGAATCAATACTAAAGTCCTTCTTGTAATGTACTCTAACATGTCCTCACTCCTAAAAAATTATATCCTTTTCCTCTATTTATTCTGCTCTTCCTTTGTTGTCGTATCGTTTTAAATGGGGATGACTTACAGCAGTCTTACCTTTGATGCCTTATATCCTAAGGTCATTATGAAATAGCCCAGTAAAGTGGGAGATGCGAAATGGAAAGGCCTGGGTTAATGGAATGGATGCTATTTCAACTCGAAATAAGAAACAAAAATCTTAGTACAAATAAAACCCAGGCTTTTAAACACTTGATGGTTTTATAATCTTAAACGCTTATTTTCTGGGAAATTTGTTAACATAGAATAAACGAGTATATCTAATATCAACAGGGTGCACATTCATATGAACCATTTTTTCAATTGCAGTAACATCGGATACAGTTTTACTAAAAGCATAATCAACCAGTCCTGCTTCTGTATTAATCACTAGATTGGGATCACTTTCAGAGCTTGGATATAATTGAATCCTTTCAATATTTCCAACGCCTTGATCCCAGTATCCTTTATAGCGAATGAAGGTAGCATAGTTATTCATACTAACTTTTTCAAGTTTAAAGGGGCCCGAACCAATAGGCGCTTGCCAATATGAGGCTCGTTGTGCCTGAAGTGGATCCGTATTGTTTAATAAATGTTTAGGTAGTGGAGGCCATTGAGAAAAAGTCAGTAAGGCATTAGGATCTAATTTTTCAAAATTAAAGGTTATTTTATTTCCATCAATCACAATCCCGCTAATTTCAGCAGCCTTACCTTGAATGTAAGCTTGATATCCTTGTAGACAACTATAGGTGTTTGCCGCTACTGCATTAAGCTGTGGAACTTTTGCAGAATATTCAACCGTAAACTTAACATCCTCTGTCGTAATTGGTACGCCATCATGCCAGGTAATGCCATCACGTAATACAAACTCTATACTTAAGCCATCAGCGCTTACTGAATATTTAGAAGCTAATTGACCCTTTTTAGGTGTCAAGTTTTCATCTGCTACGATCAAACGATCAAATAAGAACTTTTGTGGCATATAGTAACCTGGATTGACAAATACTGTTTCAAAGAATTCAATTGGTCCCCCGTTAGAATATAATGTTCTCTTCCCATTTGCGTCCGGTTTAATGTCCCAGTCAATAATCCTCCAATCATAAGCAAACTGCTCATTTCCATATGGAATACTCTTCCGATCGATACGATCGCTCTCATAAATAAATACTTGTTGATAATAGAGAGGAATATTAAACAACTGTTCATTTTCATATCTTTGCAGTTTGTAGAAAGCTGCTTTTTGTTTATCCAGATCGACGGTAGCATTAGTAGCGGTAATTAATTTATCCAACTCCGGGACAGCTGGGGTATGTGAATTGCTCCCAGCTCCGCCTTGGAAACGATTATAATACTCATGCATAGTAAGCGCAGCAATTGCCGCGTAAGCTAAATCCCAATCGACAACAGATGGTCCATTGACCGGATCTTTGGGCGTTGTCCATAATTGTGAAGCTAAATCCCCTTCCAATTTCCTAAACCGCATTTTTATTCCCACTTCTCCAAGATAGGCCTGGATAGCTGTCATTAAGTCGACAGTTAATTGATCTCCATAATAGTAAACAACATCAAGCACCTTACTCTGATTCCAACCGGCTGCTTTTAACAATGCTTTTGCTTTTGCAGGATTGTATGTATAATTGTTTAAGCCACTTACTTTCCACTCACCATTTGGGGTAAGACTATTCGCCGCGACAGCTTTACCTTCCATTAAACTAGCCACTAAGGCATCCATATCAATAGCATATGCAATTGCTTGTCGAATACGCACATCAGCTAATACATTTTTTTCACCGGCAATACTGGTTGGCGCAAATGAAATCATAAGCGCTACAATAACCAATAAAACACCTAACCTTTTCATTATGAATCCTCCTTAAAAATTATTATAAAAGGTTAAAAATACCCCTCTTTTACCCATTGTTGGGGTAAGAAATAAGTATGGGCAAACATCACCACCTTTTCGTGCCCAATGGACGAAAAGTGAAATTAATGGATATCACATCGTTAATTTGAGGTAACTGATAATTACTAATTTAATTATAGTTTTTTTATTACATTTGTCAAGAAAGTTTTGTAATATTATTACCCCCTAAAATTATTTTCTGTAGTATTATAACATGATAAGTCCTATCAATCGGTCTTTACAAAGCAAATAATCTGTTTATATTTTTGTTTTGACAAAAAACATGTAATAATGTTACACTTAAAATTAAGAGGTGAGCAACATATGCAAATGAACAGTAATAATTTATTGCTAAAGATTGGATCGTCTATTAATGATTTACGACCTTCGGAGCAAAAAATTGCTCAATATGTAGTACATAATTATCAGGATGTAATCTATCAAACAGTTAGTGAACTAGCTTCAAATTCCGGAGTATCAGAGGCCTCGGTTATGCGTTTTGTTAAAACCCTTGGTTTCAAAGGTTTCCAATATTTTAAGTTATCTCTAGCCAACATTCCCGACAATAACGACGGCGCTATGCAATCCTTATTACAGGATGACTCGGCGTTTAGCGTCAAAACCAACATTAGAAATAACATCATTACCTCAATAAATGATACTGCTACTGTGTTAGAAGATGACAGTCTTAATAAAGCAGTTAATTTTATCCTTAAAGCCAAGCAAATTTTCCTTGTGGGAGTAGGTTCTTCAGGTATAATAGCCAGGCTTTTATCTTACAAACTTCTAAGAATAGGAATCATTTCTAAATATATTAGCGACTCCCACCTTCAAACTATGCATTCTTCCCTGCTGGACAAAAGGAGTCTGCTCATCGGTATCTCCCATTCAGGTTCTACAATTGATACTGTTGATGCCTTAAGAATTGCTTATGAAGGTGGGGCTAAAACAATCTGTATTACCGACCATATAAAATCACCGATTGTAAAATATTCAAATGTGCTTCTTTGTACCTATGCCCGGGAGGATCCTTTGGGAGTATCCCAGGGAACCAGCTCAGCTTCACAGATCTATGTTATTGAAACATTATTGGCCTGTCTCTATAATAATGTCAAGGAACATGCCAACCTGGCCAGAAAGAAAACTGCGGAATCAGTGCTTAAGAAAATGTACTAGTATAGAATGATAAAAGCCCGCTTTTCAGCGGGCATCAAAACCTTTTAGCAATGATTAGGGTTAACTCATATTGCTAATGATTCTGAGAGACATCAAACATCATAATCATCAACAATCCATCCTCAATTTGAATCGTTATTTTTTCTACCTTTCCTAATCTTCTCCCCAACCTCAGGAAACGCTCTCTCCAACTGCACTATTAACCAGATTCTTGTTCGTTCATCCCCTTGGCGCCACAAATTTACAATATGCTGCAAGTAGGCAATCAAATCTTGATCTTGATCCAAATTTTCCCTAACCATTTCATCTAATCTAATCTGAGAATAAAACTCTGAAAAAGACGGATCTCTCAGTATACTTGTCAATCCCTCACTAAACCTCTGCGGTCCTAAAAGCTTAACCCCATTTATTATATATTCTTGAGGGGAAATAAACATTTCTCCTTTACCGGTGATAATCCAATCCGGATTAGCGGCAAACTGTTCTTTTAAGGTCGCAAGAAAAGCATTAGAAGGTTCTAATAAGTTCTTTTCAATCTTTGAAATATTACTCCGGCTCATGTTTATTGCTTCGCTAACTTCTTTCTGGGATAATCCAAGGTGTCTTCGAAACTGTAGTACCCGTTCACCAATACTTTTATCGTTCATTAGGAAATTTTCTCCTTGACATTAGTTCATTGTGAACATATAATTAGATTGTACCGGTCAAAATATACTTATTTATATGAGGCAAAAGTAAATTAAACAATATAAAACCTGGGTCCAAACTCTATGTTTGAACCTCAATTTTGTATTGCCCAAATATTAATTATTACCATTCAATATTATACCATATTTTCGATGAAAGATTAGAGGGATATGTTAAACGCCAATCCTAAAATCATCACTTCTCTAGAACAACAGATCGATGCTGGTCGCCAAAAGCTCCAAGATCTCTGGGAGGACCGGGGTTTTACCGATGCGGAAGTATTAGCCGCTGGTATTGAGCTGGACGATCTACTTAATGAATACCAAAAATTAAAATCCCAAACTAAATCCTGACCAAATAACAATCCTTACCCATCATCATAATAAGTTTTCATTTGCTGAACTACCCGCATTGTAATTAAAGAGGCAATCTTCCCCTCCAATATAAAAAACACGGATTTTTCTTCCGCGTAATCCACTCTCTGGAGAAAAAGAAGAAAGTTTGAGCACAGCCAGTTACAAAATGCTCTCTCCACCAACTTAAACTAATTCCACCGGTAAGCCCCCCTCTTGAATCAGTCGCACTTGCTCCGGTTCGGCCTGGTTATCGGTGATTAATAAATGAAAATCCTCCAGTTTTCCTACTTTAGCCCGAGCTACATGCCCAATTTTGCTGGAATCCGCCACCAAAATCCGCCGCCGGGATGCTTTGATAAAACCGATCTTCATCTCAGCTTCGGGAATATTTACATTAGTAACACCATAGTGGGGTTCGATCCCGTTGGCGCCAATAAAAGCCACATCGGCATATAGCTTTTCCAGGATTAAATCGGCATACGGATGAACTAATGAATGTTGGGTCGCCCGTAATCTCCCCCCGGTGACGATGACGTTAATTTCCGGATAATTCTCCAGTAACGTGGCGACATTGAGAGCGTTGGTGACCACAGTTACATTCTTATGTCTGAAGATATGACGGGCGACTTCCATCACGGTCGTTCCCACATCAAGAATGATGGTATCCCCGTCGGAGATTAATTCTGAAGCCCGCCAACCAATCCTTTTTTTCTCTTCCTGAAAGGAGGCTTCCTCATACTGATAAGCCCGTTCAAAACCGCTCTTCGGATTAAGGATGGCGCCGCCGTGCGTCCGGCGGAGCAAACCCTGTTTTTCCAGGACATCAAGATCCATACGAATCGTAACCTCCGAAACGGAAAGCTTTTTGGCCAGATTGGCCACCCGGCATCTTCCTTGATTATTAAGAATTTCCAAAATCATTTTTCTCCGTTCTTCTGGAAACATTTGACCACCTCTACTTCAATTTTACGATTATTTTCTTTTCCCGTCAAATATTTTGTTTTTTCCTTACCTTAATTTAAAACGAAAATTAATAGTAATTTTATCAGTAGCTACTGATATCTTAAATTTAAAAAGTATTAATTATGAACCATTTTACTATTTTACCCTTTAAGGGCATTAACCGTCACTTCTTTGACGAATATATTTTTGTAATAATAAGTAAACGATTATAACGGGAGAAACCAAAAATAAGATTTTCACCAGAAAAGAGGATGGGTCAACCGCATCCTCTTTTCTGCGCTCACGTAATCCCGTTCCAGAACAAATTGTCTTCCGAACCGAACTTGGTCGCTGGTAGTCCTTAATAAAGACCATCCCGATCAAAACCTAGTGTCATCCTTGCTTGCCGCCGCTTTATTCCCCACCTGGTTACTAAAATCACCTCTTGACTTATTACCACAAGTCTTATTAGTCCAAGCTTGGTCGTAGGTAGGGGGAGCCGGGAACCGGCCTTTTGTCCCCCTATTGACCTATCGTCAAAGCCTTTTTCTCCTCGCTTGGGCTTTTTTCCGGTTAAGGCCTTATTTCCTGCTCATGTATTTTCGGATATCAAAGGCCACCGCCATAATGATGATCAGGCCCTTGATAATCAATTGCCAATAAGGGTTAACATTAATAAAGGTCAGTCCATAGTTAATAACACTAAAAATCAGAACACCGGCCAGCACACCCGGAACCCTACCAATGCCACCGGTCGCGGAAACGCCCCCTACCACGCAGGCGGCAATCGCGTCTAACTCGTACATCATGCCATAGTTATTAGTGGCGCCTCCGGTTCTGGCCGCCTCTAAAACCCCGGCCAATCCATACAATGAACCGGCCATCGCGTAAATAATCATCAGGTTCTTTTTAATGTTGATCCCGGATACTCGGGCTGCTTCAACGTTACCGCCGATGGCGTAAACATTCTTCCCGAATTGGGTCTTATTGGCGATGATCCAAACGATTACCGCCACTACCAGGGCGATGACCACAATATAAGGCAAGGAGTATAAACCCTCCCCGATCACTCCGGTCCCCAGATCGGTAAAGTCGTTACGCAAACCCCCAATCGGCTGAGAATTATTGGGTGTTAAATCGAAATAAATGGAGTTAATCCCATAGACAATGACCTGCCCGCCTAAAGTGGCGATAAAGGGCGGTACATTCAACCGCGCGACCGAAAAACCATTTCCTAAACCAACCAACAGACCGACAACGATAGCAAGCAGAATTGGGATCCAAAGCGGCAACTGGGGCAAATCGGGATAAAACCGGCGCAGATAATCCGGCGCCTGGAGCATTGACGCGGAAAGAACGGCGGCAAACCCGACCATGCGTCCGGCGGAGAGGTCGGTGCCGCCGGTGAGAATAATGAAGAAGACCCCCAAGGCGATGATGATCCGGGTGGCAGACTGGATTAAAATATCACGTAAACAAACAATAGATAAAAATCTGGGGTCAACAAAGGCTATTACACTGACAAGCACGACTAGGACAATATAAATCGCATTTGTAGACACAAAGTTTTTAACTTTGCTTAGGTCAATTCGACTCATTATTTATGATCCTCCTTCGATTAGCCTATAAGTATTGGGTAGCCAGCCGCATAATTTTTTCCTGCGTTGCTTCTCGGCCAGGCACAAAACCGGAAAGACGTCCCGTGCTCATCACCATGATCCGGTCGGACATGCCCATTAGCTCCGGCATTTCTGAAGTGATAAAGATAATACTTTTACCTTGTTTCGCCAGATCCGCCATGATGGTGTAGATTTCATACTTGGCGCCAACATCAATGCCCCGCGTCGGCTCGTCCAGGAGCAGGATCTCTGGTTCGGTCAGCAGCCACCTGGCAAAAAGCACTTTTTGTTGATTGCCGCCGGATAAATCCTTGATCCACGTTTTAAGAGAAGGAGTTTTTACTTTTAGCAAATCTATGGCCTTTTCTCCGTCAGCCCTCCGGGTTTTTTCATTCAATAACCGATTGCGCATGATATATTTCTTAAGATTAGCAATGGAGGTGTTTTCCAGAACGGATAAAACGGGGAAGATGCCGGTCGTGCGACGTTCTTCCGTTAATAAGGCCATTTTCAGCTTTTTCGCCTGCTCCGGTGAGTTGATCTTTACTTCCTGACCATTTAGATAAATCTTACCGGAGGCGATTGACCGTAGCCCAAACAAGGCCTCAATCAGTTCCGTTCTTTGGGCGCCAACCAGTCCGCCAATTCCTAGAATTTCACCTTTACGCAACTCGAAAGAGATCTCTTTAAACGACTTGGTAAAAGGGGAAGTCAGACCTTCAACCCGTAACACCACTTCGCCCGGGACATTTTCCCGCGGTGGAAACCGGTTCGTTAAATCACGACCCACCATCCGGGAGATGATCAGATCATTGGTCAGTTCGGAAGCAGGCCAAGTGCCAACCTTCTGCCCGTCCCGCATAATCGTAACCTCATCGGAAATCTGTAAAATCTCCTCGATTTTGTGGGAAATATAGATGATCGCCACCCCATGCGCTCTCAATTCGCGAATAATCTTAAAAAGATGATTAACTTCATTGTCGGTCAAAGAAGAGGTAGGCTCATCCATAATAATAACTTTAGAATCATAAGATACTGCTTTGGCGATCTCCATTAGCTGTACCCGGGAGACGGATAGCCTCCCGACAATCGCTTTGGGATCGATATCCATATTGAGTTTCTTGAAAAGTTCTTCGGTATCCCGGTACATCTTTCGTTCGTCAACAAATTTTAACGGCCCGATTTTTTTTAGGGGAAACCGCCCCAACCAGATATTCTCCATGACCGCCCGGTAAGGCACCGGGTGTAATTCTTGGTGGATCATGGAGAGACCGTGATCCAACGCTTCTCTGGCTCCGGTAAATTCTACCTTTTGTCCGTTTAAAAAAACTTCGCCGGCATCCGGTTTATAAAGTCCAAACAAACATTTCATTAATGTGGATTTACCCGCGCCATTCTCTCCCATCAGGGCATGCACGGCGCCGGGACGCACTTGCATCGTTACTTCATCGAGCGCCTTGACTCCGGGAAATTCTTTCGAAATGTTAATCATTTCGAGGATGTATTCATTATTACCCATAATAAGCCCCCCGTCATTTCTTGATGACGTCCTCTTTATGTCTTTAAGACAAAGAGGGGAGCAAATTAAGCGCCAATTGCCCCCCTGTTTGTCTCAGCAATTCAGTAACTAAAGAGCGTACTTCAGTTCTTCTTATAAAGCCTCTTGCCAGTTGGCCATCGTGATCTTGCGGTACGGTACCCATACGTATTTTCCATCGGTTATTTCAAATCCGGTGTTCTGGGCATTCGGGGTCTGACCTTGCGCCAAAACATAAGCCAGCATCAAGGTGGCTTTCCCTTGGTTCTTTGCGTCGTTAAGAACGGTTCCTAATAGGGTGCCTTCTTTGAGGGCTTCCAACGCCGGAGCGGTAGCATCCACACCGACGACCGGCATGTATTTTCCGCCTCTGAAGTAGCCGGCTGCTCTTAAGGCTTCGATTGCGCCTAAAGCCATATCGTCGTTGTTGGCAAATACCGCTTCGATTTTGTCGCCATGGGCCGCAAGGAACGCCGCCATTTTCTCCTGGCCGTTAACGCGGTTCCACATCGCGGTGTCTTCGGCTAAACATTGCACTTTGATTCCGGCGCCGGTGACGGCTTTGATCGAGTACTCGGTTCTGAGCTCGGCGTCTTGGTGTCCGGGTTCGCCTTTCAACATAACATACTGGAGAACACCATCTTTGTTTTTGTCGGCTTCAGGATGGGCTTTCCAATAATCAACAATCAGCTCGCCGGAAATCGTCCCTGATTCCTCTGCTCGCGCCCCAACGTAGTAGACTTTATCCCATTTTTGCATATCTTCCGCAAAGGGTTCCCGGTTAAAGAAGACCACTGGAATATTGGCTTTCTTCGCTTTGTCGACAATAACCCCAGCTGCCGAACGGTCCACTGGATTGATGGCCAGAGCATCTAATCTTTTGGTAATAAACAGGTCAACACGGTCATTCTGGGTCGGCTGGGAGTTTTGGCTGTCGACCATGTCTACTTTGGCTTTTCCTTTAGCGGTCTCCATAATTGAATTACGCACACCAGTCATAAAGGTATCGTCAAACTTATAGATCGCGCATCCGATATTAGGCTGACGGGCCGCCATTCCCGGAATAGAAACTACCAACACCACTACCAAGAGAAGGAATAAAATCGTTTTTTTCATTAATAAACCCTCCTGAATTATTTTATCTTGCTCCACCGGGAGAAGGATAACTAATTTATGTAGTTCCTACCTCCTTTCATCAATGCTGAAAAAAGGCTGAAAATTGGCTGCTACAACTGGATTACAAAATAAAATGAAATTAAATGAAAGAAACTATAAGCATTATTCGCTGAGGAATCTTTCTATTCCTTCTTTATGTAACAAAAATTTTTCTGATTTATTAAATGTATAATAATAGGGTAAGCAAAAAAAGAACCCGTTCTTTGGGCTAATTGTTTTTTTTACCGCTGTGATCGCCGAATTACTATTATAATAAGCATATTTAAACTTATTTTAGTTAGGAGACCGAGATAACATTATTCCATATTCATTAGTCAATCTGCCATTTACAGATGCGCGTCATTAGAAGTAAAATAATAATTGTTAATATTATTTTAAGGAGCGTGATGGTCTTTATGAAAAAAATTGCCTTTATTGGAGCAGGTAGCTTCGGATTTACCCGAGATCTCGTACGGGATATTCTTTCTTTTCCCGCCTTGGCTGACAGTACTTTGGCACTGATGGATATTGATGAAGAACGACTATCCTATATCAAGCAAGCAGTAGATAAAATAGTCGCTGCCGGAAAATATCCGGCCAAGGTAATTGCCACCACAGATCGGGTTGAAGCCCTTAAAGATGCGGATGGAGTGGTTTGTACCATTCTGGCCGGAGGGGTGAATGTCTGGCGCCATGATATCGAAATCCCCAAAAAGTATGGGGTTGATATTAATGTGGGAGATACGCGAGGACCGGCAGGTATTTTTCGCGCCTTAAGAACGATTCCGGTGATGCTTGATCTTTGCCGGGATATCGAAAGATATTGTCCGGAGGCGATCTTTCTTAATTATACTAACCCCATGGCTATGCTCTGCCGGGCAATGCAAGAAAAGAGTAATGTCACAGTAACCGGTCTTTGCCATAGTGTGCAGGGAACAGCCCATATGCTGGCTGAATGGATCGGCGCTCCCCCCGAGGAGATTACCTATTTGTGCGCCGGAATTAATCATCAAGCCTGGTATCTTCAGTATAAATGGAATGGCCAAGATGCCTATCCTTTAATTCGAGAAGCCATCAGTAAACCTGATGTTTACGACACAGAACAGGTCCGTAATGAAATGTTTCTGCATTTAGATTATTATGTGACCGAATCAAGTGGTCATAATTCCGAGTATAATGCCTGGTTCCGTAAACGACCGGACTTAATTGAAAAGTTCTGCACCCATGGAACAGGCTGGAATCCCGGCCATTACGCCTACATTTTGCATGAGTATCTACGCATGGAACATAAATGGAAAGAAGAGATTCAGACTTGGTTGGGTAAGGAATCATTAGATCTCCAGCGGGGACACGAATATGCCGCCAGTATCTTTAACGCGGTCTTTGGTGACGGCACTGTCTTTGAGTTTAACGGAAATGTACGCAATTTCGGCTTGATTGATAACCTGCCGGAAGGTTGTTGCGTGGAGATACCGGTCATCGCTTCCAGGCGCGGTCTTGATCCGATTCATGTCGGTCCCCTTCCCGCACAACTCGCCATTTTAAATAACATCAGCGCCCGCTGCGAGGAACTGGCGGTCGAGGGCGCTTTGACCGGAGATCCGCGCAAAGTATTTCATGCCATCTGTTATGATCCCTTAACTTCAGCCGTCTTGAGCTTGGCAGAAATTAAGGCTATGGTCGATGAGATGTTTACTGTCAATAAAAATTGGCTACCCCAATTTAAGTATTTTTCTTGAAATAACTGTAGGTTGCTCAAAGTTGATTAAGTGGTTCCTTAATTCAATTTACAACTCTCTCTATCGCAACTGGGGTTCTTATAGAAGGAACCCCAGTTTTTATTTAGAATTTAATATATGTTTACCTTTTTGAAAGGAAATTGAAAGGCTTTGTTTATAATTCCTTCTCCAGCTGGCAAAAGAAAATACACAATTTGGTTACGCCAGAATCTCCTCAAGAGCGTACAAGGAACCTTAATATTATATTTTATTGCTATTGCGGTAATCCCCATGTTCCTGTTGGGTTTAATTACCTATTCCGCCTCCTCCCGGATGATTAACACCAAAGTTCAGATCTACGTTGAACAGATGATTATTAAGGTTAAGGAGAATATTGAATACTACTTCAGAGACTTGCAGAGTCTCGCGTATATGATCTCGGTAAATGGCGACCTCCTTACCGCTTTACGGGAAGAGATTTTTCTAGATAAGTGGAAGGAGATTAATTACAATAACAAGTTAAAACAGTTTCTATCCAGTCTCACCAGCACTCGAGCAGAAGTCATGGGTATTTACGTAATCTCCGAAGATGAGAAGAGAGTTTACTCTAGCGGACCTCCCATCCTCATCAGTTGTTTACAGGGCTATGATTGGTACCAAGAGCTTATCAATACCAATGATATTTTTTTCATCACTGACATCCATGAGGATGATTATGCTGCCGCCCTTTCCTTCAATCCCTCCAAGGTAGTTACATACGCTCAACTCATCATGGACCTGGACGGACGAAAGCTAGGGTGGATATTGATCGACCTTAACTACAGTTTTGTCACGAAGATGCTGGAAAAGATGGAGTTATGGGAGCAGGGGCAAATTACTGTTTTGGACTCTAAAGGAAAACTAATTTTTGGAGATCAAACCGCGGCCGCCAAGTATCAGGAAAATAACTTTCGCCAATTATACCTCCGGGATTGGGGTAGCCAACTATGCAAAATACAGGGGAAAAAGGAGTTAGTTGTTTATCGGGCTGTTTCTTTCTGCGGTTGGAAGGTTATTTTCTCGATTGCCCATGATATTCTGCAGAAAGAAAACATCAATATTCGCAATTTAACTCTGGTCATGGCCACTATCTTGCTGGGTGCAGCTATTTATTTCGCTGTGCATTTTTCTAAAAAAGTATCCGATCCTGTCCACACCATTTGTAACTCCATGAAAGAAGTGGAGGAGGGGAATCTAGAAGTCTCCATTCGAATTAGGAGCATGAAGGAACTGAATCTCCTTGCCGCGAGTTTCAATCGGATGGTAGACAGAATTCGTAATTTAATGGAAAACATCTACGATGTGCAGAGAAAAAAAAGGCAGGCCGAGTTAAATGCGCTTCAAGCCCAGATCAATCCGCATTTTCTCTATAATACCCTCGATTCTTTACGTTGGCTGGCAAAGATTCATCAGATCGAAGAGATCGTAAAGATTATTTCTGCCCTAGAGAATCTTTTACGCGCTAGCATAAGTAAGACTAATGATCTGATTTCCATTGGAGAGGAAATCGAAAACGTCCGCAATTATCTGGCCATCCAGTTATTTCGATATGGTAATAGTTTCTCCGTGGTTTTTAGTATCGATCCGTCTTTAACCAGCTACCTGACTCCGCGTCTGATTTTACAACCAATTGTCGAAAATGCGGTTTACCATGGAGTTGAAAGCATGATGGACGGTGAGATTGAAATCGGAGTTCATTCAGACAGCGCCGGAATAATCTTTGAAGTATTAGATAATGGTCCCGGAATCACTCCCGAAAAAGTCAGGGCCATAATGGAAGGGAAAAGTCAGAATAAGGGGCGTTTCAGTGGTTTTGGTTTAAAGAATGTCGAGGAACGGATCAGACTTTATTTTGGGCAAGAGTACGGGATTACTATCAAAAATAGAGACCCTCAAGGAACAATGGTTTTGATCCGCATCCCCCGTATTAGGAAATTTGATGAAAGGAAGATCGCCAAGTGGGTAAAGTAATGATCGTCGATGATGAACTGTTGGTTCGGATTGGTCTGCGTTCCACCATTGCTTGGCAGGAATATGGTTTTAGAATCGTCGCTGATGCTGCCAACGGCCAACAGGCGATTAAGAAATTTGCTACTACCGACCCTGACATCTTAATTACCGATATCCGGATGCCAGGGATGGACGGTATAGAATTGATTGAAATTCTTAAAAAACAAAAACCCCAGTTAAAAACGATCATTCTTACCAACTATGATGATTTTGCCTATACGAAAGAGGCTCTCAAATTAGGTGCAGATGAATATCTACTCAAGTCAACCTTGGATAACCAGACCTTATTACCTATATTAAAAAGACTCTGGAGTAAAGTACAACAAGAGTCGGCAGAAAACCAGGAATTGCAAAAGTTGCAAAAGCAGGCCTCAATGGGAATCTTTTTGCTCAAAAAACAATTTGTTGAGAGTTTGATCAGCGCTGAATTGAATGAGCAAATGTACCAAGACTTCCTACAAGAGTTAGGGTTAAATTGGCACGAAAACAATTGGCAGCTAATCCTCTTAAAAGGAGAAAAGCAAGATAGTGATTCATCGGGTTCAGCCCTTCGGCCGTTAAATCTGATCGAAGAGATAACGGATAAAGTTGGCGCTTTAGTCGCTGAAGGAGCGGCGTCGGGAGAGTGGATCTTGATCTATAGTTTTCCCCCAAGCGAAGCTAGCTATTATCAAAGACAAATAGTCCCGTTTAACATCCGACAGATTCAGGCCTGTCTCGAGCAGTATTTACAGATTAAATCCACAGCTGTTTTTACCTCAGCCATCTCCTGTTATCAGCAGTTAGCGGCAGAATATAGAAAAGTACGAGAATATATGGTGTATCGCCTCTTCTGGCCGGAAAAGAAGATGATTTTTCCAGAGGATATCCCCGACGCCACCCAGGATCATTATCTACCGGATAGTAACGATCCGAATCTTTCTGTTCTGATTAGGATGGGTGATCGAGAACAAGTAAGGGAGGTTCTTGATTGTCTCTTTAATAAAGTGATTACAAACACTTCTCCTTTCCTTCTCCGCCAGTTTTGCCAGGAGCTTTATGGTGAAATGGCCCGCCAGTGTCGGGAAGCCGGTATACGACTAACAGAGATCTTAACGGGAAAAGAACAGTATCCATCGCATCTAGAGAACTATCGGTCTCTTTCCGAGATTAAAGACTGGTTTGAGGAGAAGTTTAATCAGTTAACTACGATGGTTGAGCGGATTGGCTTAAATGATTTCTCTGCTCCAATTCGAGAAGCGCTAATCTACATAAAGAATAATTATCATCGGGAATTGAACCTCTCCTTAGTGGCCCATCAGGTAGGATTAAGTAAAAATCATTTTTGCTCGCAATTTAAAGAGGAGACCGGATACAATTTTGTGGCTTTTTTACATAAAACCAGAATCGAACTGGCTTGTAAGATGTTACTAAATTCGGAGCTGTTGATCGTCGAGATCGCGGAGAAAGTCGGGTATTTAGATTCCAAATACTTTGCCAAGGTATTTCAAAAATACATGAACTGTTCTCCAACAACATACCGGAAATTATGCCAAGAAGGTGGACATCGAAATGAACTGGTCTAAACTTTCCATACTTCTCTGCGGGGCTTTGTTTCTTACGGGATGTTTTTCCTCTCAAAACCATGATCCCCAAAAAGAAAAACACGAGACCATCCGTCTTTTAGGTACAGTCGGGGTTCATGAAATGATCGTAGAATTAATCGAAGACGAATTAGCTAACGCTGGTATTAAGATTGAAAAAAACT